>Ga0172377_10002214_pt1 | contig 19897 bp, 17 predicted proteins | sample Pumphouse3metaG_FD_119749 | JGI IMG/M metagenome (GOLD analysis project Ga0172377, IMG submission 119749) | Leachate microbial communities from a municipal landfill in Southern Ontario, Canada - Pumphouse #3 metaG | ecosystem: Engineered > Solid waste > Landfill > Unclassified | place: Canada...
AGTGCACCGGCAGATGAAACAAGACCTGCAGTGGGAGAAAATGCGCCTGGCCAGCTACCTAAAACTGAAGAACCTCAATATGTTGATGACCATCTCTCTGTACTTCGTCTATTCTTGCAAGGAGATGATCGAAAAGATCGCGGAGGCCTTCCCCAAGATCATCTGCTTCAGAAAAAAGGACTGGGGCAAATTGCACCAGTTCGTCTATTACAGGCTCTGCCAAGTGATCAGGATCTGCCTGCAACGCGTCAGCCACTACAACAAGTCACCATATAGAGCCGATCTGATCGAACCATGGCAAATGAAAATCAGGCTGGTATAAAAAATGGGGGAATGCCAGCAAAGTTCTGATTGACAAAAAGCGGGGCCTGGAAAAAGGTGGCGCGCAAATGAAGCTGCTTGCTTCTGCCTTACTGCTGCCGTGCACGTAAGGTTGCGAAATACAGCAAGATAACATTTGGTAAACGATTACCATGAAGCAGGCGGAAGAATCTTCCGCCTTTTTCATTTCCGGTAAGAAGGAGGTTCTTATAATCCGGATCAAACGTGGAAAGGCACGCACGAAAGACGTGGTGCCGAAGGAAAGGATAAACCAACAGATCACGGCCAGCAAGGTGCGCCTGATCGGCCCCGACGGCAAGCAGATAGGCGTTCTTCCCGCCCGGGAAGCCCTGCGCAAGGCCGAAGAGATGGATCTGGACCTGGTGGAGATTTCGCCCAATACGGACCCGCCGGTCTGCCGCATCCTGGATTTCAGCAAATATTACTACGAAAAGGAAAGGAAAGCCAGGGAAGCCCGCAAGAAACAGCACGAGATCGAGATCAAAGAGATCAAGTTTGGCCCCAATACCGAAGAGCACGATTACAACTTCAAGAAAACCAACGCGATCAAGTTCTTCAAGCAGCACAACAAGGTGAAATTCACCGTGCGCTTCCGGGGCCGGCAGATGGCTCACAAGGAGCTCGGTTTCAACGTTCTGGAAAAGCTGAAAACAGACCTGGCATACCTGGCGGATGTGGATTCCGCGCCGGTGGCGGAGCGCAACCTGCTCTCAATGGTGATGACCCCCAAAAAGGACATCGACCGCATCCTGGAAAAGCTTGCCGAGGCCCCGGCCGAACCGGTGGCCGCGCCTGAAGCCGAAGCCCCCGGGACCACTTCGAAAGAAGCGGAATAAACCCCGGATATCCGCCCTAAGATAGATTTTATACACCCAAGGAGATAAACATGCCCAAGATCAAGACAAACCGTTCCGCAGCCAAGCGGTTCAAGGTTACCGGCACCGGCAAGATCGTGCGCCACCACGCCAAAAGCGCGCACATCAAAACCAAGAAATCACCCAAACTCAAACGCCACCTGCGCGCCAGCGCCATCGTGCGTAAATGCGACGAAAAGCGCATCAACCGCATGCTGGGAAACTAAAGGGAGAGAAAAATGCCAAGATCAGCGAATAACGTATCCGCCCACCGCAGAAGAAAAAAATACATGCTTGCCGCGCGGGGCAATTTCGGCCGCCGCAGCAAAACCTACCGGGTTGCCCGGCAAACCGTGGAACGCGGCATGGCCTTCGCCTTTGCCCACCGCAAGCTTAAAAAACGCCAGTTCCGCAGCCTCTGGATCACCCGCATCAACGCCGCCTGCCGCATCAACGACATGAGCTACAGCCGCTTCATCAACGGCCTGCACAAAGCCAATATCGAGATCAACCGCAAAGCCCTCGCGCATCTGGCCTGGCACGACAGCGATGCCTTCGCCAAACTGGTCGAGATCGCCAAAGGCTGATAAAAACAGGATCCCGGCCTTCCGGGGCCGCAACAGCAACTGAAGGAAACACGGTGCAAGAGCAACTGAGGGAAGCGGCGGAACAAGCCAGAACGGCGATCGCCGCCTGCCAGACCAACAACGACATCCTGAACGCCAAAGCCAGATACCTGGGCAAAAAAAGCCTGGTGAACAGCCTTTACGGCAAATTGAAGGATATCCCGCCAGAGGATAAACCGGCCTTCGGACAGGCGATCAACGAGCTCCGCGCCGGCATCGAGAAACTGCTGGCCGAGCGGGAACTGGAGCTGAAAGACCGCCTCCAGGAAGAACAGGACGCCGCCCAGGCGCAGGACCTGAGCCTGCCCGGCAATTTCCGGCCGCGGGGATCGCTGCATCCGCTGACCATCATCCGCCGCCGCATCGAGGATATCTTCATGGGCTTGGGTTTCGAGATCGCCGAAGGGCCGGACATCGACGACGAATTCCACAACTTCGACGCCCTGAACACCCCGCCGGACCATCCCTCCCGCAACCTGGCCGACACCTTTTACCTGGAGAACGGCTGCCTGCTGCGCACCCAGACCTCAACGGTGCAGGTGCGCGTGATGGAAAAGTATCCTCCGCCCATCCACATCATCTCCCCCGGAAGATGCTACCGCAACGACAAGCCCGATCCCTCCCACTCCCCCGTCTTCCATCAGCTGGAAGCCCTGGTGGTGGATAAAGGCGTTTCCATGGCCGATCTGAAAGACACGCTGCAAAACTTCGCCCAGATCATGTTCGGCGAAGATGTCCGTTCCCGCATCCGCCCGCACTTTTTCCCCTTCACGGAACCCAGCGCGGAGATGGATATCAGCTGCGTTTCCTGCCAGGGCAAAGGCTGCCGGGTGTGCAAAAACTCCGGCTGGCTGGAGCTTGGCGGCGCGGGCATGGTTGATCCCGCCGTGTTCAAAATGCTGGGCATCGATCCCGAGATCTACTCCGGCTACGCCCTCGGCTTCGGCGTGGAACGCATCGCCATGCTGAAATACAACATCCCGGACATGCGCATCCTCTTTGAAAACGACGTGCGCATGCTGCGCCAGTTCAGCGGGGAGGTCCTGTGATCATCTCCTGCCGCTGGCTAAGCCGCTATATCGAGCTGCCCGCAGACCTTAACCTGCTGGTGCAAACCCTCACCTTCAGCGGGATCGAGGTGGAGGCCGTGAAGCCCCTGCCCGAGCTTCCCGCCGGCGTTGTGGCCGCCAAAGTGCTCAGCGCCGAGCCCATCCCGGGCACCGACCATCTGCAGGTTTGCAGCGTGGAATTCGGCGCCGGGGAACCCGCCCAGGTGGTCTGCGGAGCGCCCAACTGCAAAGCGGGGATGATCTCCGTGCTCGCCTTGCCGGGAACCGAACTGCCGGGGTTAACCATCAAAACCGCCACCCTCCGCGGCGTGGAATCGCGCGGGATGCTCTGTTCCGAACGGGAACTGGGCCTTTCGGACAACCACGCGGGCATCATCGAACTGGATGCCTCCACCCCGGCCGGCAGCTCCGTGAACGAGATCTACGAACTTCCGGACACCATCCTGGAACTGGAGATCACGCCCAACCGGCCCGACCTGCTGGGCTACACCGGGATCGCCCGCGACCTCTCGGCTTCGCTGGGAAAACCCCTGCGCCTGCCGCCGGTGGAGCATCTGCCCGGAGAACCAAGCGAAGAAACAGCCTTGACCCTGGTTTTGGAAGATCCCCTGAAATGCCCCCGCTACACCGCGCGGCTGCTGGATGGGGTAAACGTGAAGGAATCCCCCCAGTGGCTGAAGACCGCGCTGGTCAAATCCGGCCTGAGGCCGATCAACAACATCGTGGACGTCACCAACTTTGTGATGCTGGAGCTGGGCCATCCCCTGCACGCTTTCGATTACGGGAAACTGCAGCCCCTGGACCCCAGCGACGGCCATCCCGCCGTTGTGGCGCGCCAGGCCCGGCCGGAAGAGGAATTTGTGGCCCTGGACGGCAAGAACCTGCGCCTCAATCCCGGCGACCTGGTGATCGCCGACGGCAGGGACGCCTCCGCTTTGGCCGGCGTGATGGGCGGCAAAGACACCGCCATCAGCGCCGCCACCACCTCCATAGTGCTGGAAGCCGCCTGTTTCCAGCCCGGAAGCATCCGCGCCACCTCTTACAAACACAAGCTCTCCACCGATTCCTCCTACCGCTTCGAGCGCCATCTGAGCCCCCACTACGTTGATCTGGTGAGCGACCGCGCCGTGCAGCTTTTCCTGGAAACAGCCGGCGGCAAGGTCTGCAACGAGCTTTACGACGCCTGGCCGGAGCCCCTGAAACCGCGCTACCTGGCCGTTCGCCCCTGCCGTTTCCGGCAGCTCATCGGCTATGAACTGGCCGGCGAGGAGATCATCCGCTATCTGGAAGCCCTGGGTTGCGAATTCATCCAATACGGTGCCTGGATCGACGGACTGATCGAAGACACAAGCCTGATCCACTGCCACCACCTGGAAGAAGAGAAGGCCGGCAAGACCGAATTCAGCGAGATCGACTGCGTCCATTCACTGTTTTTCCGGATCCCGCCCCAACGCGTGGACATCACCCGCGAAGCCGATCTGCTGGAAGAACTGGCCCGCCTGGCCGGCTATGAACGCATCCCCAGGAAGAAGGAAGCGCCGCGGATCATGGACCGCCACGCTTTCCGCATCCGCAGAGGGATCGAGGACTGGTTCGCGGACGCCTCGTTCCACGAAACCCTGAACTACAGCTTCTGTGATCCCGCCCAACTGGCAGACCTGGCTCTCGAGCCGGCCGAAACCGAGGCCAAACTGTTCAGATTGGTCAACCCCCAAAGCAGCAACCAGTCCGCCATGCGGATCACGCTGCTGCCCCAGCTGCTGGACAATCTGCGCTACAACCTCAACCACGGCGAGCGCAACCTCAAGCTGATGGAACTCGGCAAGGTCTATCTGAAAGAGGGGGATTCACAGGCTGAATATCTCTCCTTCGCCGCCGTCCTGACCGGGAAAATGGATCCCGAACACTGGAGCGCTGCCGGCAAGGCCATCGATTTCTACCAGGTGAAAGGCCTGGTGGAGGGCTTGCTGCGGCTGCTGGGCGTTCAGGAAACCAATACCGCAGCGCTGGAGCGTCCCTGGCTGTCCGCGGGGGACAACCTGGGCTTTTACGCCGAAGACCGCGTGATCGCTTCCTGCGGCCGCCTGAAGACCCGCGTAGCCCAAAACTTCGGGATCGATCTCACCCTGCTCAAACAGGATATCTGGGTGATTGAACTGGACGTCGATCTGCTCATCGACCTCACCCGCGGCCGGGAAAAGATCTTCCGCGAACTGCCCCGCCATCCCGCCGTGACCCGGGACCTTTCTTTCCTGATCAAGACCGGCGTAGCCTATGCCGAGATAGCCGCCGCGATCAAAGCTGTGAACCCAGATCTGATCCGCGATGTGAGCATCTTCGACCAATACCTTGGCCAGCAGGTTCCAGAGGGCTTTCGCAGCATGTCGCTGCGGATAGTTGTGCAGGACAGCGAAAAAACATTGACAGATGAGCGCGTTGACCAAGTACTTGCATCGGTGCGGGAAATGCTCTTTCGCGCCTGGCAGATAAACATGAGGTAAGACAATGGAAACAAACGCAACAAGCTTGCAAGATAAGATACAAAAACTGATCCACCAGTACACCGAAGACAAGAAAAAACTGGAGAAACTGACCCAACAAAACGAAGATCTGCGCGAGGAGAACAGCCAGCTCATGGCTCAGGTCGAAAGCATCAACCAAAGCAACAGCGGTTCCGGGGCACGCATCGAAGAGCTGGAAAAACAGCTGGCCAGCCTGGATGATAAATACCGCGAACTGCAGGAAACCATCTCCGGATTCGAAAGCATCGCCAGCGACGCCATCAGCCAGATCGACAGCGTTTTTCCGGAACTGGGCGATACCGATAAATAATGATGAAATCAGTTGAAGTCGAGATCTTTGGCCGCAGGTTCCGCCTGCGCACGGACCATCCCAAAGAGATCCAGGCCGTGGCCGCGGCGATCGACGCGGAACTGAACGAGCTCCGCGAACAATACGAAAACCTCGACTTCACCAAACTTTTGCTCCTGCTTCTGCTGAAGAGGCAGGATGAGATCAGCTCCCTGCAAAAACGCAGCACCGAACTGGAAAAGGAACTTGAACGCCTGAACCAGATGGTGGGAAACATCGTTGGGGAGATCTGAAGCCTTGGCCTGCGGAACCCGTGATATGGATTGCACAAAAGCTGATAAAAATACGGGAACCGAGCCATGGGTGGCATGCATGCCGGCTGGTCCCGGATCCATAAAGCCCACAAGGTAGGCGCCCACCTGATGCTTGGCTTTTAACAGACAAGCATACACGGTTCACGCGGGCCTTTCATTTTCGCAACGGCTGGGTGCGTAACCCGCCTGAATAGATCAAAAAGGATATTATGATGCCTAATAAATGGATCATGGCAGCCATCGGACTGGTCTTGGGCTTCCTCATCGCCCTGATCATCTACCTGATCAAACGCAACACTTCTTTCCACCTGATCTCCAGCGCCAAAACCATCGCCCAGGAGATCCGGGATTCCGCCAAAGCCGAGATCGAAACCACCAAAAAAGCCGCCATCCTGGAGGCCAAGGACGAGTGGTTCAAACAGAAAAAGGCGATGGAAGACGAGATCAAGGACCGGCAGAAAGAACTCCGCTTTCAGGAGAAGAAATTCAACGAACGCCTCGGCAGCCTGGACAAACGCCTGGAAAGCATGGACAGGAAAGAGGGAAACCTGGCTGAACAGGAAAAACGCCTGAAACACAAGGAAGAGGATATCGGCCGCAGGACCCAGGAAGCGGAAAGGATCATCGAAGACCAGCGCGCCAAACTTTGCCAGATCGCCGGCCTCAGCCGCGACGAAGCCTTGAACATGATGCGCGAGGAGCTGATCACCCAGGCCCGCCAGGTGGCGGCCAACGACGCCAAACTCACCATCGAACAGATCAAGCTGGACACCTCCAAGAAGGTGGCGGAGATCCTCTCCACCGCCATCCAGCGCCTGGCAGTGGACCACGTTTCCGAATCCACCGTGTCCGTCGTCTCCCTGCCCTCGGACGAAATGAAAGGCCGCATCATCGGCCGCGAGGGACGCAACATCCGCACCTTTGAAAAAGCCTCCGGGGTGGACCTGATCATCGACGACACCCCCGAAGCCGTGGTGCTTTCCTGCTTCGACCCCGTGCGCCGCGAAATAGCCCGCCTCGCCCTGGAGAAACTGATCTCTGACGGACGCATCCACCCCGGCCGCATCGAGGACGTGATCATCAAAACCGGCAAGGAGATGGAAGACACGCTGGTGAAGATCGGCGAAAAAGCCGTGCTGGAAACCAACATCCACAATATCTCCGGCAACCTGATCAAGATCCTGGGACGCCTGCATTACCGCACCTCCTACGGCCAGAACGTGCTCAAACATTCGCTGGAGGCAGCCTGGATCTGCGGCATCCTGGCCGCCGAACTGGGACTGGACCAGGAGATCGCCCGCCGCGCCGGAATGCTCCATGATATCGGAAAAGCGGTGGATCAGGAATTTGACGGCACCCACGCCATCATCGGCGCCAACATCGCCCGCAAGAACGGCGAGAGCAAGATCATCGTGAACGCCATCGAAGCGCACCACGAAGAGGTGGAGGCCATTTCCGTCTATGCCGCCCTGGTGCAGGCTTCCGACGCCATTTCCGGCGCTCGCCCCGGCGCCCGCAGGGAAATGCTGGAAACCTATATGCAGCGCCTCGCCAAGCTGGAGGAAATCGCCAATTCCGTGGAAGGCGTGAACAAATCCTATGCCATCCAGGCCGGACGCGAGCTGCGCATCATCGTGGAACCCTCTTTGGTGGAAGACGCGCAGACCCCGCTGCTGGCCACCGAGATCGCCGCCCAGATCGAAAAGGAAGTGCAGTATCCCGGCCAGATCAAGGTAACCGTGATCCGGGAAACCCGCCAGATAGCCATGGCCAAATGATCAAACTGCTCTTTTTCGGGGATATCTTCGGCAAACCCGGCCGGCAGGTCCTGTACGACCAACTGCCAGCGCTGAAGGCTGAGTTTGCTCCGGATTTCATCATCATCAACGGAGAAAACCTCGCCGACGGGCGCGGCCTCACCGAAAAAACCCTCAAACCCCTCTTCAACTGCGGGGTGGATATCGTCACCGGCGGCAACCATCTTTGGGACCGCCACGAATCCTGGGACTACATCCGCGCCAATCCGGCCATCGTGAAGCCCCTCAATTTTCCCGCTGAGGCACCCGGCAATCCGGTCTGCGTGCTGCGCAAAGGGGAGCTGGAGATCAGCGTTCTGAACCTCTGCGGCCAGATCTACATGCCTCCCTGCGATTCCCCCTTCACGGCGCTGGAACGCTGGTTTGAAGCCAACCCCGGTCATGAAGGGCGCTGCGTGCTGGTGGACCTCCACGCCGAATCCACCTCCGAAAAACGCGCCCTGGCCTGGTTCGCCGACGGCCATGTCTCCGCCCTGCTGGGCACCCACACCCACATCCAGACCGCCGACGCTGAGATCCTGCCCCAGGGCACGGCCTACATCACGGACGTTGGCATGACCGGCTCCCACGACAGCGTGATCGGCGTGAAAAAAGAGATCATCCTGCAAAAATTCCGCCACGGCCTGCCCCTGCGCTATGAAGCTTCCCAGCTCGGCCTGCAGGTCAACGCCGTTTATCTGGAGCTCGATCCCGCCACGGGAACGGCACTGAGGATCGAGCCGCTGAGGCGCCGGCTCCAGGATCTGGAAACCGAAGGTGAATGACATGGAAAAAGTGCTTTACGGCAAACCCCTGGCCGCCCTCATCCGCGCCAGGATCAAGGAACTCATCGCGGAACACGGGCTGGCCCCCCGGATGCGGCTGATCCAAACCGGAAACGACCCCGCCGCTTCCTACTATGTGCAAAACATCGTCTCCAGCGGCGCCAAGCTGGGCTGCGAAGTGCAGCTGGCCAGCCTGCCCGCCAATGTCGGCCAGGCCGAGCTGCTCTCACTCATCGCTGCGGCCAATGCCGACCCCCAAACCCACGGCATCATGCTGCAAAAACCCCTGCCGCGCCAGATCGACGACGCCCTGGCCGGTGCCGGCATCGACCCTGCCAAGGATATCGACTGCCTCAACCCCGTGAATCTGGGCCGGATCCTTTTGGGAGAGGACAGCCTCCTGCCAGCCACGGCTTTGGCGGTGCTCTGCACCCTTGGCCACTACCGGGTGCCCGTGGCGGGCCGGCACGTGGTGATAATCGGCCGCAGCGCCATCGTGGGCAAACCGCTGGCGAACATGCTGCTCTGGAAAAAACCCTGGGCCAACGCCAGCGTCACCGTCTGCCATTCCCGCAGCGCCAACCTGGAAGAGCTCACCCGCGGCGCGGACATTTTGGTAGCCGCCCTCGGCCAGGCGGAGTTCGTGCAGCCGGAGATGATCAAAAATAATTGCGTGCTCATCGACGTGGGCATCAACGAGCAAAAAAGGGCGGACGGGAAACCCGGCTATGTGGGCGATATCGATTACAACGCCTGCTACGGCAAAGCTTTGGCGATCACCCCCGTCCCGGGGGGAATCGGCTCCGTAACCACTTCCCTGCTCTTTTTGAACCTGCTCAAAGCCGCTCTCGCGGCCCAGGGAATAAATAAAACTGTTGACGATTTTCTCGACTTCATTTTTAAGGAATAGCAGTAAGAAAATATCCACCGATCATATATGGGAGGAACGATGCCAGATAAGAGCAGAAGACTCTTAACCCTTTTAACCGTAATGACTTTGACCCTGCTGGTGCTCACCGGCTGCGGCAAATTCGGCGACAAATTCCCCAACAAGGAACCCATCATCACCATCACTTCTTATGAAGGTTTCGACGACAGCGAATTGCTCGCCCCCTTCGCCGATACAGAATTTTTATTCCAGCAAAAGATCTTCTGGAACGCCAGCGATGAAGACGGGATCATCACCGGTTTCGCCTATCGCGTTAAGGACCAGATCGGCCCGAACGGAAACGCGATCGCCACCCCGGGCAACCACTTCATCGACACCACCGGCGAATTCACGCCCGCAAACGTGGTCGAGCGCTTTGGCACGGGCTGGGTGCTGCATTACAAGACCAACGCCGATCAGGACCTCCCTCTGGACCATCCGGACGCCCGCAAGACCATCTGGACCACCGCCAAATATGCCGTGATCAACTTCCCCGCCGCGGACGCCAATGGCAATCCGCTCAGCATGGAAAGCACTTTCGAGGTGATCGCCATCGACAACCGGGGCGGCATTTCCCCGGTCTATACACCTGCCGACGCAGCTGACCCCACCTACCCCATGACCAGCATGGCCTGGCGCAAATTCAACTCCACTTCCGCCCGCCCCACCTGTATCGTTACCACCACCAAGGGCAACCCCAACGGCGGCGTGGTCGGCTCTGGCATCCGGCTGGATTTCACCATGGACGACGATGATCCCTTCATCGATCCCACCCCCTTCAAATACGAGTTCAAGATGATGAAGATCGATCCCGCGGACAGCACCGTCATTCCCGGCACGGAAACCGACTGGATCGATACAGCGACCTCTGCCAACGACATTCACATGGACGAGTATCTGCTCACCCGCTACACCGATCCCGCCCTCACTTTCGACGTGGTGGACGGCGTAACCGAAACCCTCACCAAGATCGAAGCCCGCGCCTACGATCTGGCCGGGGTGGTCTCTGAAGCCACCCTCAACTCCCGGCTGCTTTTCGCCGTGAAAACAGGTTTTAGGCCCAAAACCGTGGTTTATCCCCAGCGCACCTACGCCCTGGGCGACAACCACTTCATCGACTATACCGACGAATCCACCCCGGAGATCCTGCCCTTCACCATCGTGGGCGGACTCCAGCGCTTCGCCACGCCTTTCTTCGTGGATATGGCCAACACCACCACCGCCATCAACAGCAACAACATCAAGGTCTGGCTCCGCTGGGGCTGGAGAGGCGAATACGGCGTTGTGCAGCCCTCGGGGAACATCCTGTTCCCGCCTCCCGGCAATGAAAGCCCCTACGACAAGAAAGTGAATACCGTCCTGGACCGCTATACCGACGAAAACTACTACAGCGAGATCACCCACTTCGACCTCCGCCTGGACGGCGCGCCCTACAACTATCCTCCCTACGCCAATTCCCACGTCTTCGACACCGACGGCACAGAATGGCTGCGCATACCCCTCTATTCCCCGCTGGGGCAAACTTTGGTGCTTACCACCCTGTCCAGCGGAGTACACACAATGCAAGTGCGCTGCGTGGACCTGCAGGGCGAAGTTGACCCCGAACCCGCCACCTATACCTTCACCCTGGTCGATCCCATAGCCCCGGAGAACCGCGAAGGGGTGCTGGTGGTGGATGACGATCTGGACAACGCTTCCACTTCCCCGGACGACACCGTTCTGGCCAACTACCAGCAGATGCTCTCGGCCTACAGCGGCACCAAAACCTTCATTCACCGCACCAGGGTCGGCATCCCCGGAGACACTTTCGGCGATTACCGTCTCCGCCATCTGGCCACTTCGGACCTCCAGCAATACAAGCTGGTTATCTACCACTGCGACAATCCCAGCGAAGCCGGAAACCTTAAGAACGAAAATGACGGTATCTCGCTCTACATGAGATCCGGAGGCAATTTCCTCCTCTCCGGCACCTCCCAGCTGGCCTCCACCCTGGACGCCTTCGTGCTGGCCACCCAGAGGACCTTCGTGAATTACCTGGGCGCCACCTACGTCTCACCGCCCGCCAGGATCCTCAACAACAACCTCTTGCAAAAGGCCTATTTCCAAACGGCCCTCGGCCAGGAAGGCTATCCTGATGTGGACCTTCAATACGGGGCCGGCAACGAGCCCAGCTTCAACGCTCTGGTCAACCTCCGGGAAGGCCTTTCCACCATCACCTATTTCCATACCAACAGCGCCAGCGCCGAGGTGATCTACCGCATGGGCATCAAGCCCGTGGGATATCCCGTGCAGGGACCCACCCAGGAAGAATATGACCTCTACAACAACCAGCCCATCGCCATGCGCACCGTTACCGGCAATACCCGCTGCTACGTTTTCGGCTTCCCGCTCTCCTATATGGTGCCGGCGGACGCCCAGGCGGCGATGACTCAAGTCCTCACCGACTGCGGATTGATCTAAAACCCTCTCATAAAATATACCACCGGCTGCTTCACGGCGGCCGGTTTTTTTTGCTGGAGTTGAGCACGCTGGAGTCGAGCGACGAAGGAGCATCGACTACAGCAAGCTTTAAGGGGTGGAAGGGCCAAAGGGTGAACATTGCTGAAATCGGGCAAGGGACGGGCATCGACGCCAACCGCATGACTTGTCGAACCAATAAGCAGTTTCCTGTCGTCCATGCTCTCTGCCTTCGCTGGGCGCCAGGATCAGTGGAATAACAGGATCACATGCCATATCCGCCCTGAGCCCTATCCCATTCACCCCCTGCCTGCCTCCCGTTAAATCCCCGCCTGCCAGGCGGGAGGTTAGTGAGGGGCTGAAGCGAAGTGAATGCGCAGGCGATAAGGGGGAGGAAAAGGAAAATCTGCCAAGACTAATTTATACAGCCAATCTCTTCCTGCCCTCCTATATAATGGCTAACAAATCCGGTCAGAAAAAACCCGAAGCGTGCTGCTCCGGGCCTTGCTTGAATGCTAACTACGGATCAGTGCACGACCCTGGTGCCGGTTTTGCCGGCGAAGGCGTCCACGATCCTGTCGATGGAGGTGATCAGCACTTCTTTGCCGCCGCGCTCAATGAAATCGATTGCGGCCCTGATCTTGGGCCCCATGCTGCCGGCGGGGAACTGGCCTTCTTCATAATAGCGGCTGGCTTCCTCCACGGTCAACACGTCGAGGTCGCGCTGGCCGGGTTTGCCGAAATCAATTGCCACCTTGTCCACTCCGGTGAGGATCACAAAGAGGTCCGCCTCGATGTTCAGGGCCAAAAGGGCGCTGGCGAAATCCTTGTCGATCACCGCGTCCACGCCTTCGTAGCTGCCGTCATCCTGGATGTAAACGGGGATCCCGCCGCCACCGACCGCGATCACGATCTCGCCGCGCTGCACCAGTTCCTTCACCGTTTCGGCGGGTACGATCCTTTGCGGCAGAGGCGAAGGCACCACGCGGCGGTAACCCTTGCCGGCGTCTTCTTTGAGGGTCCAGCCGAGGGTGTTCTTGAGCTCTTCGGCCTGCTGGGCGCTGTAATAGGTGCTGCCCACGAATTTGCTGGGATTGAGCATGCTGGGGTCGTTGCGGTCCACCACCACCTGGGAGACGATGGTGATCACCTGTTTGTCGATGCCGCTCTGGCGGAGGCGGTTTTGCAGGCTCTGTTCGATCATGTAGCCCATGGAACCCTCGGTGGCCGCGTTCAGCACTCCCAGCGGCAGCGGCGCGATCCCTTCCTTTTCACCGGCTTCCTGCTGGCGGAGCAGGTTTCCCACCTGGGGTCCGTTGCCATGGGTGATGGCAAGCCTGTAGCCCTGGCAGATGAGTTCCACGATCCCGCTCAGGGACTCCCGGGTGTTGGCGAATTGCTGGCTGATCGTGCCTTTTTCCCCGGCCTTGATGATGGCGTTGCCGCCCAGCGCGAGTACCGCTGTCTTGGTCATATCTTCCTCTTCTGAAAAATCCGGGGCAGATCTTGCGGTCTGCCCCATCTATTTTGTATTATCCAGGCTTACTCTGAGGTGGTCCCGGGAAGTTTAGAAATCCTGCAGAAGTTCCGCGAGGGTGGGGCTGCCGATCTCCTGGAGGTCGTAGCTGACCTGGCAGGCGGGATGCTTGATGTTAACCAGGCGGCGCAGGTCGATCGGGGTGGCGATCACCACGCCTTCGCAGTCTGTATCATTAATGGTCTTTTCGAGGTCCTTGATCTGCTGTTCGCTGTAGCCCATGGCGGGAAGCAGGATGCCGATCTCGGGGTAGTTCTCGAAGGTCTCGGCGATCTCGCCGACGGCAAATTCGCGGGGATCAACGAGGTCGTCGCAGCCGTATTTTTCGGCGGCAACCACGCCGGCGCCGTAGGTCATTTCACCGTGGGTGAGGGTGGGGCCGTCTTCCACCACGAGGACTTTCTTGCCGGTGATGATCTCGGGTTTGTCCACCGTGAGCGGAGAGGCTCCATCAACGATCTTGGCGCTGGGGTTGAGTTCACGCACGTTGGCGCGTACGTCGTTGATGTCGTCGAGGTCAGCGCTGTCGATCTTGTTGATCACGATGATGTCGGCCAGGTGGATGTTGGTCTCGCCGGGATAGTAGCTGATCTCGTCTCCGGGGCGGTGGGGGTCCACCACCACAATGTTCAGCTGCTTGTCGGAGCAGTAGAATGGGATGTCGTTGTTGCCGCCGTCCCAGATGATCACGTCGGCTTCTTTCTCGGCTTCGCGCACGATGGCTTCGTAATCGACTCCGGCATAGATGACGCTGTTCATCATGATATGCGGCTCGTATTCTTCCATTTCTTCAATGGTGCAATTGTGTTTTTTGAGGTCCTCGAGCTCGGCAAAGCGCTGGACTTTCTGTTTCACCAGGTCGCCGTAGGGCATGGGGTGGCGGATGGAGACAACCTTGCGTCCCTTGGCTTTGAGGGCTTTGATGACCGCGCGGGTGGTCTGGGATTTACCGCAGCCGGTGCGGACGGCGCAAACGGTGATGAGGGGCTTGCTGGTCTTGATCATGGTGTTTTTAGCGCCCATAAGCATGAAATCGGCTCCCACGGCGTTCACCAGCGACGCCTTGTGCATCACTTCCTCGTGGGGCTGGTCGCTGTAGGCAAAGACCACCAGGTCCGCCTTGCGCTCTTCAATAAGCTGTTTCAGTTCCGCTTCCGGGTGAATTTCAATTCCGTTGGGGTAAAGGCTGCCGGCAAGTTCAGCGGGGTATTTCTTGTCGTCGATGCCAGGGATCTGGGTGGCGGTGAAGGCCACCACTTCGTAGTCCTGGTTATCGCGGAAATACACGTTGAAGTTGTGGAAATCCCTTCCCGCGGCTCCCATGATGATCACTCTGCGTTTCATGATTTACTCCTTTGATTGTTTGATTAGTCTGCTAAGGGCAGATTTTTGGAAGAGGCTTTGGAGTCAAGGGAAAATTTTCGGAGCAGCGGAAGCAGATCGCAAGAAATACCTTGACGAAAAAGTGCTGGCATTTCAGCTTGGTATAGCCAAACTATGTACCAAAGGAGTTTAAAATGCGCAGAACATATTTGCTGATCGCTTTACTGCTGTCGCTCACGGCTGGCATCGTGGCGCAGGACACCGCTGCCGCATTCAGATTTAAACTCTTGGAAGCCGGTGAATATGAGCTGGACATGTTCTATTCCACCGAGCTTCAGCGCCTGTACATGCAAGTGGATTTCGACATCCCTGGGGAAGAACTCTCCCCCGGGTATTATTACGGGGTCTTCTTGCACAAAGACGCTCAGATCCAGGCGATTACGGTCTCGGGCAATTTCGAATCCCACTACTGGGTGAACAACCTCCAGCCGGAGCATTTCGAACCGGAGCTGATCCAGCCGGAATTGCTGGTCTGGAACAGCCCTGCCCGGTTTTTCGGGATCCACCTGAACAGCCTGGAGAAATATCCTGAAACACCCCATTTCCGGATCTGGTACTATCTGGAGGTCCCGCCCTTCCGCCTGGATGAGACCAACAAACTCACCACCGGCCTGGACGCAGCCCACTTCTGGTATCCGCGCAACCTGAACCGGGAAACCACCGTGAAGGTGACCATGACCACCACGCCCTACATGACCCTGCGCGTTGGCAACAGCCTTGCCGCCAAGCTGGACAAACAGTATTCACGGATCCATACAAACACCTTTATCGAATCACCCGGACAGCCCTGCGGCTTCCGCTTGATCAGGGATTAAGGCTAAATTAGCTCAGCTGGTAGAGCAGCTGATTCGTAATCAGCAGGTCGGGGGTTCGAGTCCCCCATTTAGCTCCAGCAATGCAGCCTGGTCTTTCCGAGCTCCACCTCGGGGGATCGGGCTTTTTTTTCCTTGACAGTTCCGCCATCCCGGATAAATTATATATGTATGGATGAGAAAAGGCGCTCCGGCGTCATTATTATATCTCTTCCCAAGGAGTTGAGGTTATGAAAAAACACATTCCGATCCTGTTGATTACCGTTCTGGGCATGGCTGTTCTGCTGGTTTCTTCCTGCACGAAACCCACGGCCCCCAATTTCGAAGAGTATGGCATCCCCGCCAACGTTTGGGATTATGAAAACGTGCTCTGGTTCGAGCTGGATTATGTGGAACCGACGAAGGGGATCGCGAACGTTGAGATCTGGATGTCCTCCAAGGGCGTTGATCCCGCGGCCACCCTCAAGATAGGCACCCAAACCATCGAGTTTGATGAGGTGGATTCCTACACGGCCGGGGTGATATACTACGGCGGGCACTACAGCCTGAACACGGACCAGCCCGTTACCTACGAGATCGTGGACGGCGAAAGGGAACACACGGGCAGCATCTCCATCCTGCCCAAACAGGTCATGGTTACCACCTGGCCGGAATTCAACCCCACAACGAACTACTCCCCCACCTGGAGCATCGCCACCGATCCCCAGCTGCACGTGATCGATGCCGGCGCCTACGGGAGTGAAACCGATTTCGAGCTGCTGCGCGAAATTCCCGGCACCCAGAAGACCTACACCATGCTGCAATCCTCCTGGGAACCCTATCTGCCCATCGAGGAATTCTACTTCGGCGTAAACGCCATCGGCTATGAAATGCTAAACAAAAACAAGGTCCTCATCGCCGGGGTAAGCTACAACTACTATGATTGGACCCTGCCCCCCGAGGATAAGGAAAACCGCCCGGAAAGGCAGCGAGAGCCCTTCCGCTTCATGGACCAGATCCAGGAAGACATCAGCAAATAACAGGTTTTTAAGGAATTGACAACGCATCGGGCCTGCTTTTACGGCAGGCCCTTTTTGCTGAAAAGGAATATTGGATTTGAGCATAGACAGCGCTAAAAGAACCGCCATCGCCCTCTTTTCGGGAGGCTTGGACAGCGTCCTGGCCGTGGCTTGGATGCAAAGGCTGGGCCACAGGGTACATCCCGTCTGCTTCAGCGCGCCCTACATCACCGCCGATAGGGCGACCCAAAGCGCGCGGGAAAACGGCTTTGAGCTCACTGTGGTGGATATTTCCGCCGCCCATCTGAAGATGCTGGAGGATCCCGTTCACGGTTTCGGCAAGAACCACAATCCCTGCATCGACTGCCATGGCCTGATGTTTTGGGAAGCGGCAAAGCTGCTGCCGAAGTTCGGCGCGGATTTTCTCATCTCCGGCGAAGTGTTGGGCCAGAGGCCCATGTCCCAGCGCCGCAACGCCCTGCAGGCGGTGGATAAACTCAGCGGCCACGCGGACCTGATCGTCCGCCCGCTTTCCCAAAAGCTGCTGCCGGATACCAAACCCATCCGCGCAGGCTGGGTGGATAAAAGCCGGCTGCTCGATCTCAGCGGACGGGGCCGCAGCCGCCAGATCGCCCTCGCCAGGGAACTGGGACTTTCCTACCCCGCCCCCGGCGGCGGCTGCCTGCTCACGGACCGCAATTTTTCCCTGCGCCTGCGCGAACTGATCTTTATGAAAGAAGACAGCGAAGCGCAGATCCGCCTCCTGCGCTGGGGCCGGCATTTCCGCCTTGCCCCGGGGGTAAAGCTGATCGTGGGCAGGGACAAAGCCGACAATGAAGGCCTCGTCGCCGAGGATTTCCCCGGCCTCTGGTTCCGCCTCCGCGATCTGGAAGGCCCGCTGGGCCTGCTCACGGAACCGGACCCGCCGGCGGACGTGATCGCCCTCGCCGCCTCCATCCTGCTTTATTACAGCAACAAAGCCCCTTCCCCCGCCTGGGTGAAATATGCTGTTGACAGGAATCACTGGCGTGAAATCTGGGTGGAGAAGTGCCCTGAGGATAGTTTCAGGCCACTTCTGATCTCACTCGACAAGGAATAGTAATGCTCAAGATCGAAGTTTTCCACCTCTTTCCCGAATTTGGCACCAACACCTGGCTGCTCTGGGACGAATCTTCCCGGCAGGGGTTTCTGATCGATCCCGCCGCCCCCTCCGAGGAACTGCTGCGCCGGATCCAAGAACTGCAGCTGCAGATCCCGCTGATCATCAACACCCACGGGCACGGGGACCATATTGGCGGAAACGACTGGTTCAAAGCCGCCCTGGGCTCCCAAGTGCTGATCCATCCCGCGGATGCCGCCCTGCTCACCGACAACCGGCGCAACTTCAGCGAATACCTCGGCCAGCCCCTCGATCTGGCCCCGGCGGACAGCCTGGCGGAAGACGGGCAGATCCTGAAACTGGGGGATCACGAGGTCCTGGTGCTCCACACCCCCGGCCACACCCAAGGCTGCATTTGCCTGCTGGCGGATAAATTCCTCTTCAGCGGCGACACCCTCTTTGAGCAAAGCATCGGCCGCACCGATTTCCCCGGCGGCAGCCACGACCAGATCGTCTCTTCGATCAGAACCAAACTCTTCACCCTTCCCGACGACACGGTGGTTTTCCCCGGCCACGGGCCCCGCACCTCGATCGGCCTGGAAAAGAAGCACAACCCCTTCGTGAGGCCCTGATGAACCGGCACGACACCATCCTCATCCTCGATTTCGGCTCCCAATACACCCAGCTTATCGCCCGCGCGCTGCGCTCCCTGAACGTTTATTGCGAGATCCATCCCTTCAACCTGGCCGCGGATAAGATCCACGAACTCGCGCCCAAAGCCGTCATCCTCTCCGGAAGCCCCTTCAGCCTGCTGGATCCCGATCCGCCCCGGCCGGACGCGCTGGTTTGGGAGCTGGATCTGCCCCTCCTCGGCATCTGCTATGGGCAGCAGCTGATCGCGGACCATTTTGGCGGGCAGATCGAACGCCACACCAGCCGCGAGTACGGCCGCGCGGTTTTGGACCTGCCCCTCCCCCATCCGCTGTTTACTGGTATTTCCAGCGGCGCCCAGGTCTGGATGAGCCATGGGGACTCGGTTTCGAAGCTGCCGGAGGGTTTCCAGGTATTGGCTTCCACCGCCTCCGTGCCCTATGCCGCCATCGCCCACAAGAACCGCCCCATCTTCGCCCTGCAGTTTCATCCCGAGGTGGTGCACACCCCTGAAGGAAAGACCATCCTGGCGAATTTTGCCCTCCAGATCGCCGGCTGCAGCGCGGATTGGACCCCGGAGAACTTCATCGCCTCCAGCGTAAAGGCCATCCGGGCGCAAACCGGTTGCGCCAAAGTGGTTCTCGGCCTTTCCGGTGGAGTGGATTCCTCCGTGGCCGCCCTGCTGCTGCACAAAGCCATCGGAAGCCGCCTCATCCCCATCTTCGTGGATAACGGCTGCATGCGCTTCCAGGAGGCCCAACGGGTGAAAGAGGCCTTTTCCGCCGTTCCCGGGATCGGCATCGACATTGTGGATGCCTCGCGGCTCTTTCTTCAGCGCCTCGCCGGAGTTGAAGATCCCGAACAGAAGCGCCGCGTGATCGGCCACACCTTCATCGAGGTTTTCGAAACTGAGGCCGCCAAACACGACGGAGTGGAGTTCCTGGCCCAGGGCACCCTCTATCCGGATGTGATCGAAAGCGTCTCTTTCCGCGGCCCCTCCGCCACCATCAAAAGCCACCACAATGTGGGCGGCCTGCCGGACAAGATGGGGCTGAAGCTGATCGAACCCTTCCGCGAACTTTTCAAGGATGAGGTCCGCGCCGTGGGACGCGAACTGGGCCTGCCCGAAACCCTCATCAGCCGCCATCCCTTCCCCGGACCGGGACTGGCAGTGCGGATCATCGGGGCCGTGGACGCCGAAAGGATCGCCTGCCTCCAGGCCATCGACGAGATCTTCATCAGCGAACTCCGCGATTGGGGCCTCTACGACAGCACCTGGCAGGCCTTCGCCGTGCTGCTGCCCATCCGCAGTGTGGGCGTGATGGGCGACGAACGCACCTACGAAAACGTCTGCGCACTCCGCGCCGTTAACTCCGTGGACGGCATGACCGCCGACTGGACCGAATTTCCCCCCGCCTTTCTCAAACGGGTCTC
>Ga0172377_10002215_pt1 | contig 19891 bp, 8 predicted proteins | sample Pumphouse3metaG_FD_119749 | JGI IMG/M metagenome (GOLD analysis project Ga0172377, IMG submission 119749) | Leachate microbial communities from a municipal landfill in Southern Ontario, Canada - Pumphouse #3 metaG | ecosystem: Engineered > Solid waste > Landfill > Unclassified | place: Canada...
AGTGTTGGCTGCTTCACCACTTTCAGCATAATTGGCGATGCAAACTGCTGTGTCAAAGAAAGATGGAATCATTTGTCCCCAACTGGCCCAAGGTTCGTTGTCCTGATCAACAACCGTACTATTACCACAAAGAAAAACATTGATGACAGAAGGATAGGCCGGTCTAATTGTAATACTTTGACAAACAGGTGCATCGCCGTTAAACTCTAGCGTGAGTTTTTTGTCCCAATTTAATTTTTTCAGTTCTCTTTTTTTCAAATGAACGGATTCTTTATCATTAATCTTCGGAGAGCGTACATTAATAACAAAACTTGTATCGATAATTTCTTTTCTGGCAGTAGGTAGGTTCATGATAAATAATCGACATGATTCTCCACGAACGGTTGTGCAACCTGCTTTCTTTTTACTTCCCAGTCTTACTGTTACCAGATAATCACCGTCCGGTTCACGAACTGAAAAGAAGAAAGGTGCTTTGCTTTTCTTAGTCGGAGTAGGTTGAAAATCATAACCATATCCTGTTGCCTCACTGTAACGTGTGGTATCCGAAAGATAATAGGTCTTAGACTTACTTGTTATATTTTGACTGCTCGATATTCTGTTTTGTGCTATAATAGCATTAGTGCAGAGTAGCAATGTGCCACTTAAAATGCAAATTCTTAATTTATGTCTCATCTTCTTATCTTTTAATTTTTGGTCTTAATTCATCCGGTGAGGCCTTAGTATATAGATTTACAGGGCCTGCTATTTTTGTAAATAATTCTTGTATAATTTCTGGCTTTACCTGATATTCGGGTCGAAATTTTTCCGAATTCATGTAATCGAGAATTGCTTTGTGCAGTTGTCGTGCCACAACTCGTCGGCTCAGATCTGAGTCGAGATCCATACTTGTCATCATAAGCTTACCATTCAATACGTTGGCTTCAAATAACAAACCGATTTTTCGACTGACAAACCAAGTGTCTATACTTTGAACAATAGGACGGAATCCTTTAGGAAAATTGGTAAATTGCATGACTTGACATTTATTTACCAGCTCCCACCATTGAATGTTACTGTAATATTCAGTTGGAAATTCTTTGAAAACTGGGTGAGTATCATTGATAAAAAGTCCTGTGGTGTGTGGTGGCCGCATCTTGAACCATGATGTATTCCAAAAGACCGGAGTGAAGTATTGCACAACTTCTTTACCGTATTTGATCTTTCCTGCGGCCGTAATCAGTACCTTTCCTCCATTTTTTAGAACAGAAAGAGCTTTTTGATCCAATGTATCCGTAGTGTAAACGTTGCCTTGTACAAGATTTACTTTAGCAGGATAGACCCAAAAGTTCCAGTCGTTCACAGCTTCCGTACCTTCTATTTTTACTTCGAGATTTAGTTTTTGGGGGGCTTTAATTGAACTTAAATCCATATCAACATGACCAAGTTTGCAAAGATTGCCGATTGGAATATCTTTTATGCCAACTGTTCCTTGAGCATAAATCTTGCCATATTGATCTTTAATCGTATAAATTGTGTGCACTTGATGCAATGGCGATTTTCCGAAGTGAGAAACTTCGATCTCGGCGTGGAATGTTTCGTTTGTCGTATATACAAATTTCGGCAGGCGTGCCAATGGAACAGTCGGGCTGCAGAATCTGCGAAAAAGTTCTGGATTTACATATCCCTTATTATCGAAAAATACATTCAGAACACCAACCAGAGCTGTTCCTTGTCCTGAGTAATCGTTTAAGGCTAGCATTTGAAATCCGGCATAATCAGGAGTTCTCATGGTCTTTTCTATTTCGTTTTTGTAGCAAAGTACTTGTAGTTTGCCTGAGGCCATTAGAAAATCATGAGCCTGGTCACCCATATCATGCTCGGTTAGTATATCTTTGAAGATTTCAAAGTTCTTGGCCTTATTAACGCCTGTATATTTACGAGTTTCGTTAAAGTCGGGAAAGGCACACCATTGTCCCATCTCATGAGAAACATAAGGTTGCTTTACGGTGTCAATAAGGTTGCGGTAATCTGATTCCGTTTCCGGTCTTGTTCTTGTCCAGTTGAGGCCGCGAGCTCCTGCTTTGACGTGATACTGGTTGTGTGGTTGCCATTGCCAACTATTGCCAACGGATGCACCGGTGTAGACATGTCGCGGGTCGGTTGCTTTCCAATAATCCACGAAACGGCTTACCCACTGTACCCAATTGCCGGACGGTTCATTGCCACAGGCCATCATGCAGAATGAGGCATGATTACCGTAACTTTTATCCATTGCTTTAGTTTCATCCATCAGATACTTGTCTATTGGCCGTCCCAATCCGAGTTTCGAACCATGATTAGGCCAACTCGGTCCCTCGGGCTGGAGATAGAAGCCCACAATATCGGCAGCTTTGAAAGCTGCTTCCGGTGGACAATAAGAATGAAACCGCATGTGGTTTAATCCATAGCTTCGGCAGATACGGAATACGCGTTCCCAGTCGGGTTCATCCATCGGTGCGTATCCGGTGAGCGGAAAATCACAATTTTCCACGGTTCCCCTCAACATTAATTTTCGTCCGTTAATATAAAACCATTTTCCTTGAATGGTAAAATTGCGCATACCGAAATCAATTTCTTTGCTGTCAATATCTTTTTTACTACTAAGTCGGGCAGTAAGTTTATACAAGGCAGGTGAGAATTCATCCCAGGTAAGAAAATTCTGTCCCATGGGTAAGTCCATTTCTATGGCATTTTCACCGGATTTTACACGAAAGGTTTGGTTGACAGGGGTGACAATCTGTTCCTTTTCTTGCGTATTGAAACTTTTGGCCGATAAAGTCAACTTAATATTTGTTGCAACGGGGACGTTTACCACCATTTTTACAGTAGCTTTATAAGCCTTCGGGTATGGGTATACTTGAATATCATCGAAATAAATCTTCGGCGTATTTTGTAATTCAATTCGGCCGACTATGCCGTTCCAGTTTCCTTGTGTCTGGTCGGTGACACTGTGCGAATCCGGACCTACGTTAATCTCTTTTATACGATTATCAATGCGGATACTTATTTGATAAGTTTTTCCGGGCTTTGCCAGAGATGTGAGGTCGTAAACATGAGGAGTGCAAAGACTATTACGCATGCCGACTTTTTTATCATTAACCCAGACCGTGGTTTCGATATGTGGACGTTCAAGAAAAAGCACGATTCGTTTTCCTTTCCAATCGGTAGGTACGGTGATACTTCTTTGGTACCAGGCTACACCTACATAATGTTTGTCAGGTGTCAGAAAGAAAGGCAATTTTATTTGTCCCTCAATTCTGTATCTTTCTAAATATGGGTTGAAATAATAAGAACTGTCATATAGACTGCCCGTCCATTGGGTATGAATGCTTACGTTATCACCTTTCAACATTTCGGGCATAGACCCGGGTAATTGAATATGATCATCCAATGTTTGGTTATACCAGTGCGCTTTTATACCGATATCTTTTCTGTCGATTTTAAAATTCCAGCGACCATCGAGGTTGATTGTTTCTTGTGCTACTGTATAATATGGCAATGCAAATATAAAGCTGAAAAATATGATTAAAAGTTTTTTCATTTTTTATTAATTCAAGAATTAAACATATAAACTGTGACTAAATTATAAGATTGTTGCCGAAGATACATAGATAAAAGTACATTTATATAGAAAATTGTGGCGGAATACTCTTCCTAATAGCGATTGTGTACAATAATACATGTATTTGTAAGATAATCCATGATGCCGATGTCCTTAATTTTCTTCAATTTGTATTTTTTTGTATCTTTGTAAACGGATGTTTTCTTAAGCAATTGTTGGTGGAAATGGCTATAATAATTAATCTTATCACGATTATGAAAAAAGTTTTTTTGTGCTCTTTATTTATTCTATTCTTATTCGTCGCTTATCCTTTCACGTTAGCTGCGAAAAATGTTTATCTCTTTTCTTATTTTATTAATGAGAGTAGGGATGGCTTGCATCTGGCGTATAGTTACGATGGATTGAAATGGATTCCGCTTAATGGTGGAAAGCCTTTATTGTCACCAACTGTCGGCAAAGACAGGTTGATGCGTGACCCGAGTATTTGTTTGGCACCCGATGGAACATTTCATATGGTGTGGACTTCCAGTTGGACAGATCGTATTATCGGTTATGCCTCATCTTCCGATTTGATTCATTGGAGTGCTCAAAAAGCAATTCCTGTGATGATGCATGAACCGAAGGCGCGTAATTGTTGGGCTCCTGAGCTTTTTTACGATTCTCTCTCCAAAATGTTTTATATCATTTGGGCAACCACTATTCCCGATCGTTTCAAATCGGTATCAACCAGTGAAAGTGAGAAAGGATGGAATCATCGTATCTTTTATGTAACGACAAAAGATTTTAAGACATTTTCGAAGACTAAACTGTTTTTTAATCCTGATTTTAGTGTGATTGATGCAGCTATTATTCGTGATTCAGTAAAACATGATCTTATTATGGTGGTAAAGAATGAAAATTCCAATCCGCCGGAGAAGAATCTTCGTGTCACGTTTACAAAGAATATAAAGAAGGGATTTCCTGTTGAGGTATCTGCACCGATCACTGGTAATTATTGGGCCGAAGGTCCGACACCACTATTTATAGGTGATGCTTTATATGTGTACTTCGATAAATATCGTGCCCATAAGTTCGGTGCTGTTCGTTCACTTGATCATGGTAAAACTTGGGAAGATATTTCCGATCAGGTTGTTTTTCCTAAAGGGATTCGTCATGGTACAGCTTTTGTCATTAAAGATGATTCTCGCTTTCAAACTTTGCTCGATTTATCCGGTAAGGACAATTGTTTTAGTTCAGATTCTATAAGCTATAAATAAATTGTAAAGATAATAATCAAATGAATTTTAAAAGAAGTTTTTTAATCATCGTTTTATTTTTTTTGATTCTTGGCAGTGTCAATGCCAAGATTACATTGCCCTCTGTATTGGCAAGTAATATGGTACTTCAACAGCAAACGCAAGTGCGCCTTTGGGGAGCGGCTAAAGTTGGTGCGAATGTTGTTTTACAAACGTCTTGGAACAATAAACGTTTTACTACCCATTCGGATAAAAATGGTAATTGGCTCATTTCAGTACCTACACCGAAAGCCGGAGGACCTTACGAAATTACGGTCAGTGATGGTGAGACTTTGAGGCTTCAAAATATTCTTATTGGTGAAGTGTGGTTTTGTTCGGGACAGTCGAATATGGAAATGCCTATAAAAGGTTATTCTTCCATGCCGGTCAAAGATGCCAATGAAGTGATAGCTCGGGCTAAAGCTTCTGTTCCTATTCGGATATTCATGGCTGAACGTTCAGCCAGTAAGAAACCTGAAGAGAATTGTGTAGGCAGTTGGGCTTTGAACGAAGGTGAGGGGGTAGCCAATGCTAGTGCTACGGCATATTTCTTTGCCAAATTTCTTCAAGAGACTTTAAATGTACCTATCGGAATCGTTGTTTCCAGTTGGGGTGGGGCACAGATTGAATCTTTTATGAGCAAAGAGACTTTGCAGAAAGTCGCTCCCGAATTTTCTTTTGCTCATCTTGAGGGTAATGAAAAGGTTGAATTACCCAATCATAAGCCATGTATGGTTTATAATGGTATGATTTATCCTTTTCGGAATCTTACTTTTAAGGGGATGATTTGGTATCAGGGTGAATCTAACAGGCAGAATCCCGAACAATATCACCGTTTGTTTCCTGCCTTTGTGGAGGAGATGCGTGAGAAGGTTTTCAATCTTGGTCAGTTCCCGTTTTATTACGTACAAATTGCACCTCATAAATATGATGGTGAAAATTTGATTCAGTCAGCCGAGATCCGTGAAGTGCAGCTTAAGGGATTAAAAGAAATTCCTAATTCCGGTATGGCTGTAACGATGGATATTCCAGGACCTTCTTATAATATTCATCCTTGTTATAAGCAGCAAGTCGGTATGCGTCTTGGCTTCTTGGCTTTGGCTAAGACGTATGGTAAAAAAGGTATTGCTTATTCCGGACCGATTTATAAAAGTATGGAGATTAAAGGCGACAAAATATTTCTTCACTTTGATCATGCCGATATGGGATTGGCTCCTTATTATGAATCACTGAGCGGTTTTGAAATTGCCGGTGCCAATCGTGTTTTTTATCCGGCTCATGCGACTGCTAATCGTTCAAAACAGTATGTTGAGGTCAGTAGTAATTCCGTACCCAATCCGGTAGCTGTTAGATATTGTTTTAGAAATTATGTAGTTGGATCCTTGTTTAATAATTATGGTTTGCCTGCTTCATCATTCCGAACAGATGATTGGCCTTTGAAATAAAGAATATTACCTAACAAGTTATATCTCATTAAACTGCGAGAGTGTTTTTATCTCTCGCAGTTTTTTTGTAATGCAAATTCTCTGGCTCGCGTATGCAGGCTATGTTGTTTCTATACACGGTTATATGGTGAGCCATGCTCGTTTCCTTTAAAGGAAACTGTTGTTTCCTATGTTAGATACAATAGTTTCTTAAAGGGGAAACGGATGTTTCCGCGTGTGGAAACAACAGTTTCTTAATCAGAAAACATGAGAACAAGAGGGTATGTCTGCTTTTGAAGTGTCTACACCTCCCAAAAGAAGAAGAATTTTTATTCAAGTACTTCCATTAAATAGATAGCATCTAATCCCCAAGTGGCAATAGCATTTGTGCTGACAGTCTCATTCTCATCTATAGTTTCGAGTGTATATGGCGGATTAATCTTTTTGCTGAAGGTTTTGCCGCAAGGCAATATGTTATAACGTAATTCATCCCAAGCTAGTTGTTGTAATTTAGGATTGGTTGTTTCGTATGCTCCATAAGCGGTGAGTCTAGGAATAAGAAAATGCGAATGGCTGATTTCCCATGCTTTCTCAAAGTAGTTTACTGCATGATCAGTCCAGACTTTTTTCCATGCCGGAAGATCAATCATTTCCATTAGTTCATTCATGAGTTCGAAGCCTCCCATAATAGTCATTAGATGGTTGGTGCTTTCTTTGTTGGGATTTCCGTCATAAGAAATTATTCCGGTTTTCGGATCGTATCCTAAAGCTTTGTTACCAGTGAATAATCCATGAGGAAGCGAAGCTATGCTTTTCATTCCTGCTATAATTTTATCACGGTAGAAAGTATTGCCGGTGCGTTCCCATTCTGTCATCCAATTGCCTGCATAAGCAATCCAATCCGGTCCGATGCGGAGGCGTGCAGGGGCCGAACAAGGAAATTTGCTACGAGGTTCGGCCAGTCGCATAGGGTCTAATTTATAAAGCTTTTGGTCTACATCTTTTTCTTCGGTCATTAAATCGCCGCTTCGTTCATCTGCGGTAAGATAGTATAGAAATCTATTCCAAAAGGCCTGGCTAATGCGTGCTTCTTTGGCTCCACATCCCCAGTGACTTACATTGTGGCGGCTTCCCAAGCCTGCATAATCTCCCAGATGGTAGACATCAACTTCGCCGGTATGACGGGAAATAGCTTTTGCCATTGTCCAGATGTCCGATCGCCCGGTACGCAGGAAAGAATACCACAGCCACGCATTAGATCCCAGTTCTGTATTATCCCAAGCATAGCCTCCAATATCGTAGCGCCATTCATGACGACCGGGGTCATAGCTATGCATCAAGTCTCCATAATTCCAAAATCCATACCAACCATGTTCCTTTATCATTTGTTGGTAATAGGTGATATAATCATCTAATCTTTTTTCTATGCTATCTTTGAACAGTGTCTCGTGTTGAGGCAGACTCCAAATTCCGAATGCATGTTGCCTATGTAGATATTGGGGAGTGGCTGCCAGTTGGGGAGCGACAGACAAAGCTTTGGCGCGTTCGTTTATTATTTCATTTCCCTTAAAACAGCTTTCCGGAAAGATTTGAAGCGTGCTTGTACGTGCAATGCCATAAGGAGTACTCATCCCTTTTTGTACATCTTCGTAACTTTCGTATAATCCGTGTGCTACGTGGTCGTAATGCCGTAGATCCATAGGTTCCGATTCCGGGCTCCACAACCATACGGTTAAATGTGCTTCATGTGTTCTGGCCCCATTGATCTCGATGGATGAAGGATAAGATTGCCAGAAGTCTTCGAGACAAACGCCAAGTCCTCCACTCACATCACCAATGAAAGCATATCCTTTGGATTGATTGCCTTCTATGGTTCCAATCCACGGACAATCATTGTTGGTCCGTTTGCGAATACTGAAAGCCCGGGGTGATATTTGTGATAACCGATAACCATCCCACGATGCCCAATGTTCGATAAGGTCTTGTCCCTTTTGATCAAAAGATTTTTTTTCTGGAATTCTCTTCCCGGCTAATTGTTGATCATAAATAGAGAAATCACCCTTTAATGAAAGTTCTCTCCGGCCAATAAGTGGTTGAACCGGCTCACTCCAAACGCCGTCGCCTTCTCCGGCAAAGGCCACATGTCTATTGTATAATTGTTCACGTAAAGGTACTGCAAATTCTATGCCTAAGGCATGGATGAAATCTTTGTTTTGATCTCCATCGAAGATGATGGTATGTGTCATTTTAATTTGTTCGCTATGGGCATAGAAATAGAAACGTACGACGAATGGTAACCATTTGCGCTTGTCATTGCAATGTGTGCCTTCAATTTTAATAACAGTACGGACATGGCCCGCCCTTTCTATGATTACGTTATTTATTCGACTTCTGTAGTTCTCGTTGGTTTGGCAAATCAGTTTTGCGGCATCTGCCACTTTGGTGTGGTTGATGATAAGACTATCAAAGAGATTCTCGCCACTTTTAGAAAAATAGGCTGATAATTTTCCCGTATGTATTTCTATAGAAGACTTCTTATCAATTGTTTGAATGCCGTTTGAGGCTTTTTCTCCTTTCCCTTTAATTAAAGAAAGTGTCATATGAGCGGTATTTGCAGGAACAACAGTAGCAAAAGCTCCCCATTTTATGGATCCATCGGGCCAATAGGCTAATTTCCACCAATCAGTTGGAAGAACTTCTCCTTTGTCTGTTTTTAAAGTGAATTTGCTATTAGTCTGTACAACGCCTCTGGCAAAAGGTACTCCTACCGTTGCAGGGGTAGCTTGAAATGAAGGTGCTTTCCCGATCCATCGCAGTTCGATATTTTTATTATCAGGCTTTTGTTCATGATAGCTGAAATTAGTGATGCGTATACGTGAATGGGTGGTACGTAATCCGAACCATCCTGTTTTAAGAGGATGGGCATCACAAAAGTCGATAAGTCTTTCTCCATTTATAGTATAGATTACATGATTCTCGTGATTTTCTATATGAATATGGTACCAAACATTTTGCTTTAACAGATGTGACTTGTCTGTATATTCTTTAAGAATGTCAGGACGTATATCCTTATTCGTAAAGGTTTTATAATCTCCATTATAACGTCGGAACCGAGTAGTCGTATTATTGTTTCCGCCAAATCCCATGTAATAGAGTTGCAAAGAGTAGCATTTGTTAAAGATACCGTTGCGCCAATTCATTCGTTCCCATATATTCTTTTTTTCGGGGTCGGTAGCCATCCAAAAGCAATTTAGGTCACTGAGTCTGTCTCCTTTCTTTTCATCAACGATGCAAGCATCGTAATCAATGGTGATATCACCTTTCATCTTTTCTTTACGCCAAAGAGTTATTCCCTTTGGCGCTGTAATTTCGAGTGTGTCACCTGAGAATTTTGTGCTATAATCGGCAGATTCTGATTCAATCTTCCAAAAGTGCGAAAAGTCTTTTTTGTTTAAACCGGAAAGGTTTTGAGCTGACGCAATAAAAGCTAGATTGATGAGATAAAGAAATAATATTTTTGTTTTCATGGTTCTGTTGCATTGTTATTATCTATCGAGTGACCAGAGAGCTTTTCGTTTCTTTATTTGTCAGAGAACATCATTTTCCAAGGTGGATTGGATTCATTCGATCTATAACTTGTATAATAATTTGGTTACTTCTTACAAGTTTTAAGTGAAGATGGTGTAGTGCATAACCTAAACTCTTTTTATCTTAATTTTAATTTATACATTTCGGTACCGGCCAAGAGGAAACAGCCTGTTCCATAATCTTCAAAATCGGGAACTTTATCATATGTTACAGGTTGACCGTCTTTGGGCCCTTTTCCTGTACCTTGTACGTATCCTAAGAATCCATTGGGATGAACTGCTTCTTTTGTTAATGCATCCCAAGCCTTTAAAACGATAGGTAGGTAAACTTCTTTCTTTAATAATCCGTTTCGGATTCCCCAAGCGATGCCATATATGAAAAGTGAAGTGCCGGAAGTTTCTTTTCCGCCGAAGTCGGATTCATCAAGTAGACTAACATTCCAGAAACCATCTTTACGTTGGCATTGCTTTAATGCCTTGCTCATAGCGAGAAAATCTTTTATGTAATCTGCACGATGAATTTCGTTTGCCGGAATTTCATTAAGCACACGTACTAAAGCGGCATAAACCCAGCCATTGCCTCTTGACCAGTAACAGTTCTTTCCGTTTGGTTCTTTATATGGAGGGTTAAAGTTCTTATCACGCCACCATAAGCCTTCGGATTTATTGAACAAGCCGGTTTGGTCTTCAATATTGCGGGTATGCGAATACATCTCCCACATTTTGTTGTAGTATTTTTGTTCGCCGGTGAGTTTGCCTAATTTGGCATAAACAGGCATTGCCATTTGTATGGCATCTATCCACCACCAGTCGTCTACCTGTGGTGTATTTACTAACATGTCAATGCAGGTTTTAATGTCTCTTATTTTCTCCGGATTTGAAGGGCAGATGCAGTAAAGGTCTATATAAGTTTGGCCACAACATTGGCTATCTGCATTTCTTGTTGTATTGCCATTATTCATTCCCCATTGATGGAAGTTAGCCCATTTATAAGCGTATTGGTAATAATCTTCACGCGGGTAAATGGCATAAAGAGCCATTAATCCCTCGTAGTAAACGCCACGAGTCCAGATATTGCTTGGTCGTATTTTACCTATATTTGTGGGTAGTGTGGGATCAGCATATTTTTCGATAAAGAAATCATTAACTTGAATCAGTGTCTGTAAGGTTTTTTTTTGGAAATTTTCTTTAGATTGAGAATTATCTTTGTTGATTGGTGCGGTTTGAGCATTGACCATTTCAAGTTGAAATGCTCCGCATAGGCAAATAAAAAGTAAAAAAAAGTTTCTTTTGTTCATGGCTATTCTTAATTATATTATCAATAGATTTTTTTTTATTCTTTGTAGGTGAATATTTTGGTATCAGTATGTGCCTTTTTCATAATTTCCTGAAGTTGTTTAACAATATTCGGATTTTGTTTGGCAACATTATGTAGTTCTGAAATATCAGTATTAAGATTATAAAGTTCAAAACGGGTACATTGTGTTGGTACTATGGGAAGTTCAACTAACTTCCATCCATCTTTGAGCACACATTTCTTGCCACCCCCTTCATAAAATTCGTAGTACAGATAATCATGTTGCTTTTGTGTTTCGGGCTTGTTTAAAATAGTTGGGAGGTAGGATATGCCATTTGTCTCGGTAGGAATAGGTAATGAAAGGATATCGCAAACAGTAGGTAAGAAATCCCAAAATGTGGAAATATTCTTTGTTTTACGGGCTTGATGAATATATTTGGGCCACGAAATAATAAATGGTACATGAATACCTCCATCGTAAAGATCACGTTTATAGCCGCGATATAAGCCGTTGCTATTGAAAAATTCCGGATTATTTCCTCCTTCTGTATGAACGCCGTTATCGGAAGAAAAGATAATGATGGTATTTTTGCTGATCCCTAATTTCTTGAGTAATTGAATAATCTGATCTACACTTCGATCTACTTCGGAGACCATGGCGGCATATGCGGCTCTTGGCTTGGGCTGTGAACGATACTGATAAGGGTCTTTCTTATAATCGGGATTGACGAAAGGAACTTCTTCAAATTTATTGGCATATTTGCCTAAAGATGGAATGTCAAGCGCGGCATGCGGTAATGTGATTGCAAAGTATGCAAAGAAAGGTTGTTTGGCGTGTTGTTTGATAAATTCAAGACCTTTGTCCATAATTAAATAGTGGCTGTAGGTTTTTCCGTCAAGTGTTACACTTTTATCGTTTTCAAACAATCGTTTGGGATAATAGTTATGAGCTGCAGACTGGCTGAGGTATCCGTAAAAATAATCGAAGCCGTGTTTTAACGGGTTACCTTCGGTTCCTGGGCCACCGAGTCCCCATTTGCCTACACATTCTGTTGCGTAGCCATCTTTCTGCAAAATTGTTGCAATGGTTGTCTCAGATGCTGCAAGAGGGTATTCAAAGCGGTCACCGTTGATTATGACATGTTCGTTGCCGCGGATATATGCATGTCCGGTATCCTTGCCTGTGAGTAAGCAGCAGCGGGAAGGTGCACTAACGGTTGATCCGCTATAATGATTGATGAATTGCAAGCCGTGTGCGGCCAGTTTATCAATGTTAGGTGTTTTAATCAGTCTCTGTCCGTAGCATCCTAAATCATTGATTCCCATATCGTCAGCAAGGATAAAAACGATGTTCGGCTTTTTAGTCGTAGTTTCGCAGTTTATAGCTTCAGTTTGTTGAGCTGTAATGCTTGTACAACAAAAACTTAATAAGGTAATCGATGAATAGAATTCTTGATAAATATTGTTCATTTTTGTAGTATTATGTAATCTATGATGAAATTAAAAAAAATAGATTAAAAAATGAAAATTGCAATATAAAAAAACAGAAGAAGGCCAACTGTATCTTCTGCAGTGGCCCTCTTCATTAAAGGATTATTTTATGAATTTAATATCCATGATTTTGATAAGTTTCTTTAGCTGCATCATCCAATAGTTTTCCCTTTTCATCAGTCAACATATCTATAAATGATTGAGGTAATGGTTTGAAGGTCATATAGTTTTGGAAACCTCCCTTAGCCTCACCGGTTTGACCATTTGTGCCACTAGTATTGTCTGAAGAGTCCCAAGAACCAGCAGTATAATCCGTATTGGAAGAATTTGCCCCCATTTGATTATGCCATTGTATTCGTTCGGCTTGTATTCCTGCATGGTGGACTTCTTCGTAATAAATTTCCTCCTCATTGAATTCACGGGCGTATTCATTAGCTATAAATTCAATGAATCGTTTGCTGTCGGAGTTAGCAGCTGGAGCATAATTCTCAGCAGTTGATTTATCAGATGTTCCATTCCAATAAGTCGCATCTACTTTAATTTTGCTATAACAATCTTCGTCTACCGTATAAGGATATTTTTTTTCTGCATTATCTAATTTTTCACTACCCGGATACAAACGTGCTAGGACTTCATCACGTGTTTCGCCGCTTTTGTAAGCTGCACGTTTACGTAAAACATTAATATCAGCAATAGCATCTGTGTAATCATTTTTACGTCCGTATGCTTCAGCGCGAATCAAATAAGCCTCTGCTACACGCATGATTGGTACATCGCGGCCTCCATAAATTGAGTTCTTTCCACTTCGATTAGGATCGTCATATTTGCTACAGCAAGGAACGCCTGTATTAGAGCTGCTCTCTAAGGCGTAATAATTAGCTGCATTTGCAAATGTATAGGTGTTAGTTGAAGCTACGATTTGCGGACGATAATAGTATTTGCTACCATCTTTCATCCAACGAGCGTAAAGAACAAATGGTTGAGCATCTGCTTCTTCAACAGGAATAGCAGTCTTTTTTGTGTTTTCAAGAAAGGCAAAAGCTAGATCACCTGTTCCCATTTTGTGCTCACCTGCAACAGCCTTTCTGCTATCCCATGCTGAATTCGTATAATTAGGTAGAATATTATTGTTGAAGTATTCTGCTTGATTTTCAGTCCATTGATAAGTAGCATTGCTTGCATTGTTGTAACTATAATAATCACCATTGGCTCCAGGGGTCGAGGGACCTGAAGTGTTTAAAGCTGTTTTATATTCTAGACGAAAAGATTTTTGATAACGAGAATCGTAAAGCTTATCTGTAAATACATCTAGACCAAAGTCGGAATTATGAAAGTAGAAATTAGGTTTTGTGCCATATTCCCAGCACCAGTCAGGAATTCCGTATTTTGCATTGACATAATTTCCCACAAACATACATAATACACGTACGCCGTAACGATAGTCATCACCGCTTTCTGAAAATACGGCACTCAGAATATCTTCCGAGATCCCTTCGCAAGAAAAATCGCTTACCGGATGGTCAAATATATCGGAATAGTTGTCAGCTAAAGAAACATTATTGATAACCATACTTGAGTAATAGATGCAAGAGTCAAGATCTGTAGATATGCTGCCTTTATACAGCATGCCGAGATAAGATTGGTTATTCGTATTATCAATAGAACCATCCGTGTTACGACCGTAAGCTGTTGTTCCGTAATCTGCACCTTGAGCTCGGTGCAAGTATAATTTGGATAATAGATGTGCAGCTGCGTATTTTGTTATTCTTCCAAATTCATCTTTAGTATATAATTCCGGTAAATGATTTACAGCGTAGCGTAAATCACTAATTAGAATTTTGTAGAGCTCTTCTGAAGTAGTACGTGCATATACATAATTGTTAGGTAGTGTTGTCTTACTTGTCCCTGTATAGTAGACATCTCCGAAAATAGTATTTAAATTATAATAAGCATAGGCTCTGTTAAAGAGAACTTCAGATAAACGTTGTGCAGCATAATCTGCATCGGTAGCATACTTACCTTCTGCTGAGCCCGAACGAATAGCTGTGATGGCCTTGTTACAATTATCAATAATAGGGTAATAATTGATAAGGAATCCCGATGATGGTTTTGATTGGAATCCCATAAATTCATTGGCTACAGTGCCTATCATACCGTCAGCGGCCCAAATAGAGTTGGAGTACTCAGAAAGATCGTTGTCTCCACTTTTAACGCAGCAATCATGGCCTGTTTCAAACATATAAGGGCCTTCACGATATCCCCATTTTACACGCTCTGAGTTATATGTACCGACAATTAGTTGGTCTAATCCTTGTTCTGTATTGAAATAATCTTGAGTGATGGTTGATACCATATCTTCTTTTAAAAAGTTATCGGAACAAGCGGTAGCTGTTAAAGCTATTAATCCTAAAAATATAATTTTTTTCATATTCTTTGTTTTTATGATGTTTTTTTAGAAACCAAGTCTTATTCCCAGCACAAGGCTTCTTGTTATACAAGTATTGTTTGTTTGTCCACCAATATGTCTTGCGTCTGTCCAGCCTGTGATATCATCAGGATTAATACCAGCTTTAACTAATTCACCACCAAATAAGAATGGATTAAGTACCTGTGCATAAATTTGGGCACTAGATGCACTGATTTTGGCTAAGAAACTTTTAGGCACAGTGTAAGACAAACCGATATTACGAATTAATATCATGTTTCCTTTGCTGTAATTTCGTGCACCATCATAGGTTGATGTGCGCTTGGCTGTTGTCGGTTGTGCAAATTTTGCCCCGGTATTTGTTGAACTCCACAAATTACTTTCTTTACGTCGGCCAATAGTTTGTGCCAGACCATAATAATAGTTTCCAAAACGAAAATAAGTAAAGAAACTGAAATTCCAATTTTTATAGGAAAAAGAGTTATTAAGACCTCCGACCCAATTTGGCGTTTTTTTGTAGATGACTTTATCATCACTATCAAAGGTACCAAATCCGTTATCCTTATAAGTTATTGTTTTCTCTTCGCCATCAATAGTGACGGTTTTTGTAATAGAATTTGCGGCACCCTCCTCTAATTTAATGAAATCTTGATCTTTAATTTTATATTGGCCCGGTAAGAATGTTAGATTACTTGCTGCTTTATAAACGGCCATTTTTTCCTTATCTTCATTAGTATTTTGCCAAATACGGTCATATTTATAATCCCAATATATATTGATTGGACTACCTACGAACCATGGTCCACTTGTATCTTTGCTTGCTCCATTAGCTAAAGCTTTTACTTTTTCTTTGTCCATAGAAAATGTCCAGTCTGTTTGCCATGTAAAATCTTTTGTTTTTACATTGACCGTTGAGAGGGAAATTTCAAGACCATTGTTTTGTGTTTTACCTATGTTACTTTGAACTAAGCCATAGCCGGTAATTACTGGAAGTGATTTGTCCATTAACAAATCGTATGTATTAGCTATGTAATAGTCTATACTACCATTGATCCTATGGTTCAAGACAGAAAAATCAATACCGAAGTTTGTTGATGCTGTTTTTTCCCAACCTAATGAAGTGTTAGGCATTACATCTGTTTTTGTACCTGTAGTATTTTTAGAAACATTTCCTGTACCGAACGGTATATTTGCATATGTGGAGGTGCAGGAACCAGCTGTTGAATATGCACCTACTGAAGAGTTGCCGGTGACACCATAACCAACACGTACTTTTAATTGGTCAATCCATTTGACTTTTTTGATAAATTCTTCTTGTTCCATACGCCAAGCAATGGCAGCTGATGGGAAGAAATCCCACTTGTTACCCTCTGCCAAAACAGAGGCTCCATCAAAACGGCCAGTTAATGTCAGCAAATATTTATCCATTAATGAATAATTTATACGCCCCATATATGAAGCACGTGACCATGTGGAATATCCTGATGTGGGTGCGTATTTATCACTATTGGATGAGGCTAGATTGTACCATAAAGAAGTAGGGTAAACGACATTATAGGCACGGCAAGCAAGACTTTCTGTCCGATAGCGTTCAGCTGATTGCATTAATGTAACATTGAATTTGTGGATTTTATTAAATGTTTTATTAATGTAAATTAAATTTTCCAATGTCCATGATAGGTTTTCAGATTGTGAATTGTAAGCCGTTTCAGCTTCAGTGGAGTCATAGCCATAGGGATTAGACCAATTTTCGCCATAGAAACTACCATATCTTGAATTACGGAATTGTGCACCTAGATTTGTGTGCCATTTTAACCAAGGTAAAAGTTTTACTTCGAAATAGGAATTGAAATTAATACCATAATAACGATATTCATTTTTAGCAGAATCAATATCTCTTAAAATGTTATGTTCTGCGTCTCCGTCATCAGTAATTAAAACACTTTCATCAGTCTTATAGGCAGGAGTCCAAGGCATTAAATTCATAGCAAGCCCATAAGAATCTTTAGCAACGGTGTTTGAAAAATTACTGACGATGCCATAATCCTTGATGGAATGAGTAGCGGAAATACCCATGCCGGCTTTAAGCCACTTTAAAGGTGTAATCTCGCCTTTAATATCAGCAGAGTAACGTTTGTAATTTTGGTCCTTCATTGGTACCTGCTGGTTTAAATAACTTAAAGAAAAGTAGATATTTGATTTATCAGTACCTGCAGATAAAGAGATCTGATGATTTTGTGCGAAAGCTGTGCGAGTAGCTAAGTCTCCCCAATTGGTTGTTGGTAGTTTTGAGGAGTTATATACAGGAACTTCACTTGCGTATCCATTAGCTATTTCTTCACTTGTGGCTGCACGCAATACGGGATTGCCATTATCATCTATTTTATAAGCCTGGGCAACGATAGCATCCATGTAACTTTGTGTGCCTAACCATGAAGCACGGTCACGATCAGGATCCGGTGCAGTTCCATAAGAGCCATTGTATGTGCCGCCGGTAATTGCTGCATTTCTTTTATAATCCAGTAGTTCTCCGGAATTCATATAATTTGTAACTGAGCATAGTTTACTTAGAGAGAATGAACCATTATAGTTAATGGTTGTTTTTCCGGATTTTCCTTTTTTTGTTGTGATCAGAATGACACCGTTTGCACCACGAGAACCATAAATAGCCGTAGCCGATGCATCCTTTAATATTTCCATGGATTCAATATTGTTCGGATCCAAATCTGTCATAGAACCGGCAGTCAATGGAATACCATCTACTACATACAAAGGTGTATTACTGGCGTTGATGGAACGATTACCGCGAATGCGGATATCTCCCAATTCACCAGGGCGGTTGTTAGATGTAACATCTACTCCGGTAACTTTGCCTTGCATAGCTTGCAAAGCATTTTGCACAGGTCTATCTTCAAGTTCTTTGGTAGTCATACGTGACATGGCACCAGTGATATCTGATTTCTTTTGCGTACCATAACCTACGACAATGACCTCATCTAAGGTCTCTGTATCTTCTGCGAGGATGATTTTCAATACTGTTTTCCCTAAAACAGATACTTCTTGTGTCTTATAACCGATGTAAGATACTTTAATTTTACCTTTTGAGGGTACATCTTTCAATTCGAATTTACCGTTTAGATCGGTGATGGTGCCATTCGTCGTACCAGAGACTAATATACTAGCTCCGATAATGGGTTGTGTACTAGCGTCGATTACAGTCCCAGTAAGAGTCTTGCTTTGTGCAAAGGCACTTAAGGTTATTACCAGAAATAATGCAGTTAATAATTGCCGCTGAATATTTTTCAGGCAGCTAATCAGACTTAAGGTTTTCTTTCTGTCTTTCATGCTATTTATGTTAAGTTAAACAATTTCCTTAAGAATATACTTTCATTCTTAATTTTTGTTACTGCAAACATACGAAAAGACAATAAATGTTGAAATGGATAATTGTACATTAGCCTGTAAATTTGGACGGAAAGACTTCTTGTGAATGATATTTAAGGAATACGTACATTATTCCATGTTGTTACTTTATGTTTTTGAAAGCAGATGATAGAAAATAAGAAAATGTATCTATACGTTTTATTTTTGCAGGTATACGTACAATAATACATGGAGTGATGCATAGAAAATGTATACTTTTGAATATTAAATATTTGAGCCATGGGAAGAAATATACTACAGATATTGATAACACCTTTGTAGCCGCCTTATACACTTCTTTGATTTTAAAAGCGATTTGAAGAAAAAGTTTTAGAGGTTATAAGTTTAAATTATTTAAAAGACTGCGACTTTGAATTAGTACTTTTGAAAATTTAGAAGAAATTGATTACTTTTACAATTATAAATATATTATAAGCTATGAATTACCGATTAACAGTTTCGACCTTACTGCTGGCAGTTATATTGCTTCCTGTGAATGCACAGAAAAAAAGTACCAAAATCAATGATTCGAATACTCCTTTACATTTCTTACAGCCATCGTATCCTGTGCCTTATGGTAAACTGACGGTAGCGGGTGTGAAGGCCGATATTGGTCGCGTTTTTAATTATATTGATGCTGAAACCCCTGCTCGTGTGGTGAATAGAAAAACTGGCAAAGAGATCACTGATTATACTTTAATTGATGCCGATGCTCAGCTGGAACGTGGCTCTTTTCGTTTGGCTAGTTACGAATGGGGAGTCACTTATTCTGCCTTGCTTGATGCTGCTGATGTTACCGGTGATAGTCGATATTCCAAATATGTAATAAATCGTTTTCGCTTTTTGGCAAAGGTTGCTCCGCAATTCAAGCGAGAATATTATGAGACGGGAATAGTAGATCCGCAAATGAAACAGATTATTACGCCGCAGGCTCTTGATGATGCCGGTGCAGTTTGCGCTGCTATGATGAAGGCGCAGATAGCTGACCATTCATTGCCTTTAAAAGAGCTTATTGACAATTATTTTAACTTTATTATGTATCATCAATATCGTTTGTCCGATGGCACTTTTGCACGCAATCGTCCGCAGTTGAATACGCTTTGGGCAGATGATATGTTTATGGGGATTCCTGCTGTTGCTTGGATGGGGCGATATGCGAGTGACTATAATTCTAAGTACCAAGCCGATGCCGTGAGACAATATTTGCAATTTTCGGAACGGATGTTTATTCCTGAAACAGGTCTTTTTCGGCATGGATGGGTAGAAGGAAGTTCTGAGCATCCGGCCTTTTGTTGGGCGCGTGCTAATGGTTGGGCATTGCTTTCTGCATGTGAGTTGCTTGATGCTTTGCCTACTGATTATCCTGAGCGTTCAAAGATATTGGAACTAT
>Ga0172377_10002219_pt1 | contig 19880 bp, 22 predicted proteins | sample Pumphouse3metaG_FD_119749 | JGI IMG/M metagenome (GOLD analysis project Ga0172377, IMG submission 119749) | Leachate microbial communities from a municipal landfill in Southern Ontario, Canada - Pumphouse #3 metaG | ecosystem: Engineered > Solid waste > Landfill > Unclassified | place: Canada...
CAGTGCTATGAACTTCTCTGGTAATGCCATGAATGGCTGGCCATCTGCCACAGAACAAGCTACCAATAGTGGTGGTAATGGTGGTGGACTGATGGACATGGTTCGGAATATGGTAGTTAAACCAGCCGATGCCAATAGTGGCACTGATGCAGATAGCCAATTGAAGAGCATGATGGGCCAACCTCAAAGCCCTATGTATGCACAGATGATGCAACAGGCTATGCAGCCTCAACAACAGGCACAAAGGCAGCCAATTCAGCCCGCGCCATTACCCAGTGTACAACCGGCGCAGCAAACTGACCCGGCCTTAAATTCATTATTGCAGTTACTATTGGCCGGACGGAGATAATATGCTATCTATACAAGATTTGTTAAGTGGTGAGATTGTCAAGCCTCGCCAACAAGCTCAAGCTAACCCAATGGAAGGCATTGGCACACTATTAAGTTTTCTGGCGCAAGGCAATGTTGGTATGCCACAACTACCACAGATGCCAGGTGGTGGCTCAGTTAATGCCGGAGCCATCATGCAGATGCTGGCTGATAAGAGAAAGACTGATAGGGCAAGTAAGCAACAAGAAGAGGCGCAGGCCTATCGTCAGAAGATACTAGGCACTCCTGGTACAGATAGAATACCTACGCCGCTACTTGATGCAAGAGATGCAACTAATGGCACTGGCTTTCTTGGTGGTGAGCTTGATCCTATGCAGACTATGGCTATGTTGGCACAAGCTAAAGACCCTGATACAGCAGCCGCTGGACTAGCTATGCTCAATGACCAATTCCAGCCTAAGGGTAGGGGTACATTACAACATGTAACTATGGGTGTGCCCGGTAAAGAAGGTTGGTTACAGAACGCTATATTAACACCAGATGGCGCCGCTAAACCAATTGGTGAGCCATGGAAACAATCTTCTGGCGTTAATGTCTATACTGGTGATGGCACTCAAATGGCACCGGCTACACCGGAAGATAAGGCTGTATGGGGCATAGACCCAAGAATACCGGCCACCAAGAATAATAAGACTGGTGAAGTAGTGGCGCATCCAGTCACTACAACTGAAGACCAAGGTAAGACAGCCTTATACTTCTCTGGTTTAAAAGAGTCTAATGAGACTATTAATAAGGTACTTGACTCTGGCTATAGTATGAAAGACCCGGCTACGAAGAACTACATTGGTAGTAAGCTTCATGATTCTGGTATACCAATTGTGTCTGATCTTGGCAATACTATGCAAGATAGCAACGCACAAATATTGACGCAAGCTAGTGACCAGTTCCTTACCAATATGATTCACGTATTGACTGGTGCAGGTTTTACAGCCTCTGAAGCCGAGTTGAAGGCTAGATCATACCTACCAGAATATGGTGATGGTACAGAAAAGCTTAAACAGAAACGTCTGGCTAGAGAGTCTATTATTAGTGGCGCTATTCCTCGTGCAGGTATTGCACTACCCGCTGGTACCAAACCTACTACAACTGAGCCAGGGCAAGTTGTTAAGCCGGCTTTATCGCCAAGTACTCGTGCTGAAATAGAAGCAGAAATGAGACGTAGAGGATTGCTGAAATGAAAGTTTCTGAAATGAGTGATGAAGAACTAATAGGGGCGTATAACCAACCAGCCAATACGGAGATTGTTGATACACCGATAACTTCTCAAGACATGTCTGGTATGTCAAATGAGGATTTGATTAATGCATATAATAGCATATCACAGGCCGCTGAAAAGGCTAATCAGTATGCTAGTATGCAACATATACCTACACCCGCTCAACTTCTTGAAGATGCTAAATTTCAAGAAGTTCAGAAGCGTGGGCCTGCTGCAGTTGAACGCTACATAGAGACCAAAGGACGGCCAGTTGTGGGCATTCAAGATGTTATTGGCGCCATACCAATAATTGGTCCCGGCCTAGGCTTGATGGCTCAGAAAGCAATTGATGGTCAAGCTAGCCAGATTGATATTAGCGCCGGTCGTGAGTTAGATAAACTCTTTGCTGGTGGTAAAGAGCTGGGTCTTAACGTAGCTGGTATGACAGGCTTAATGGATGAAGATAAGGCATTTAAAGCTTTACAAGAACTTGATCATGAGCAACAATATAGGGATAGAGTCTATAGGGAGTTCGAAGAGGCAAGTCATCCGTTAAGTGCTATAGGTGGTATGTTACCATATATAGTTTCTGGTGCATTGGCTGGTCCAGTACTAGGTAAGGCCGCTTCAAAAATAGTTTCTAAAATAGCTGATGTTCCAGCAGGTGCTATTACTGAAGGCAAAGGCTTATTTACCAGAGGTATTGATACTTTAGCAGGATTACAACCAACAAAAATAAATGGCCCAGTGCGTTGGTTTGGTCAACGTGCTCAAAAGGAACTAACTGGTCCTTGGGCTGCACGTGCTACTGCCAAGGCTGCAAGGCCTGGGATTATTGATCCTTACTTACACGGTCGTGGTGGCGAGCTACTTGGTAATGCTGCATTAGGCGCTATAGAAAGCGGGCTACACTACAATCAGAATATGGAACAAGGCGCTCTTAGCTCACTTCTTGGTACTGCGCTGGGCCATGGCATTAAACCATATGTCAGTAGAATGCCGAATTTTAGAGAGCACAACCCTACTGAAATGGGCTTACTGGACTGGGGGAACCGGCAAGGCTTTAGGTACCTGCCTGGTATGGAAACTGGGTCTAGGCGACTACAGAATTTTGAGGCTGCCATGCGCGCCCCGTCTAGTACATTCTCCGATCCTATTCATAGAATAGATGCAGCTAACGATATAGTCAATAATCGTATTGCCGCAAAGGCTATTGGTATGCCTGATGAGGTTATTGCATCTGGTAATGCTAACTTTACGCCAGAGGTCTTGCGTGAGCATAAAGCAGCTTTAGGCCGGGCTTATGATGAGCTAGAAGCTGGCACAGTAGCACACTTTCGCCCAGGTGACTTGCGGCTTCTAAAAGACCATGCAGACAAAGTAGCTAAAGATGGTACACTAGACGCCAGTATTGGTAAAGCAGTTAATGGGTACTATGCTAAAATAGCGGCCGCTGCACCATCACGTGATCCGTTAACTGGTAGAATAAAAGCAGCTACAATGGATGGTGATAACTATAAGGAAATTCGTCGAGCTTTACGGCGTGACATTAATGATGCTTATGCTGCTAGTAATACTGCTAAAGCCGAGGCCCTTAAGCCCTTGTTAACTAGTGTTGATGACGCTGTAGAACGCGGTGTAGCTACTAAAGGGGGTACTGCGACGGCCGCCGATTGGCGAGAGTTAAATGAGAAGCATGCTATGTCTAAACTGGTACTTGAGCATGGCATGACACCGCTCGGTAAGTATGAGCCATTTAGACTGCTCAACCATCTTAGAGGCTCTGACCCAGAGCGCTTGTTATTAGAGAATGGCGGGCGTATTAATGACCTGTATAGGACTGCCAAACTAGAGTATATGGCTAAGCATCAAGCGGGCTCTGACTTAGCTGGTATGGGTACTAAAGCCATATTCAATTCAGACAAGCCGTCTGTTGTTGAGAAGCTCCTTATGACACCTGCTGCCGGCTACGTACCAATATTGCCTAGTATGGCCCTAAAGCTTTATTCTGAAGGTATGGGCCCGTTACCCGCTGGCTGGCCGGCCAAGACTGGTCTGCTTAACATGTCAGGCAAAGACCTCGGCAATCCTGCTTTATATACAAGAGCATTGCAGCAGGCTGAGCAGCCATGGCCAGCACTATACGAGGGGGTTAAAGATGGTATTAATTCTGCCGAAGACGAGTATGAGGCTATAAAGGAAAAGCTTAAATCTTACTTACCTAAAGGAGATAAGAAATGAGCGCAATGGATGATTACCTACAACTATTCCAAAAGAAAGATTCACCAATCAGAAAGGACTGGGAGCAATTAAAAACTAATATTGGGGCCGTAGTACCACCTGAGCAGGCTTATAAAGACCCTGACGAAATGCAAAAATGGGCTCTTAGTGCTGCATTAAATGCTCCTGCAATGGCAACTATACGGCCGTCTAAACTCGCTGGCGTACTTGCTGACTTGGAGGCTAAAGGCTTTGATACTAAAATGCCCTGGTATCATGGAGGGCCGAAGTTAATTAAAAAAGGCCAGTGGGATTCGCCTTCTTTCTTTACAACCAATAGTGATGATGCAGCTTGGTTTGCAATGGAGAAAGGGGCTAGTGATGAATACCCTGCAGGTGTCATAAATAAGGTATTTTTAAAGCGCAACGGGGCATTAGATATGCGCGATGATTATGTGAATGGTTTTAGGGAAACAGGTATACCAAATCCCAAGCTAATGAAGCATGCAGAAAATGCGGGGCTACATAACCAAAGTGGCAATAACTACGAGCACTATTATCCGCAAATTAGTGACTTTAGCCCTTATGATGGTAGTAATATTAATGACCTTGTATATCACCCTGACTTTCAAAAGTACTTAAAGGATAATGGGTATAATTCATTACGTAACTGGGATATGCTAGACCGGGGTGAAATAGATACTCGTATGATGTTTGACCCGAATGACATCTATAATGTTACCACTAAGCGGCCCACTATGCTGCAGTATCTACAGCATAAGATAAAGAAGCCTGTTAAAATAGAAGGTAAGTAGCTTGGCTTCAAAGAATACCTTATCCACATACCACTTATCATCATTATATTCACCTCTTTTGTTGGCATTATTGCATAATATTAACTTATAAGTAAAAACGCTTACGTAAGTGGTTGATTTATAAGCGTTTTTATAAAAACGCTCGTGGTGACTCGAAAATTTAATAGTAGTGCTAACGCTTAAGCTACTTAGTTTTCGTGTGACCACGAGCGCGTACGACGACCGTTTTTTAGTAGTACTTACGAAATTGTTAAGAAATCGAGCAGAGCATTCTGTACAGTGTCTTTTCCAGATAATACCTTTAGCACATACTCATCCATAGTATCTTTGAATACAAGGTAGTGTACAATTACAGATTTATGTTTTTGTCCTTGGCGAGCTACCCGCTTAATAAACTGAAGGTAATTCTCAAGGTTAAAGTCTAGGGAATAGAAGATAACGGTATTGCCAGACTCTTGTAAATTAAGGCCGTGCCCTATAGACTGCGGGTGGCCAAATAAAACTGGTATCTTACCGGCATTCCAGTCACTAACTATTTTCAGCAGTGCCGGGCCACTAGTACTGCTTTCAATAAATGTAGCTTCAGGAAATAATACCTTGAACATATCTATCTCATGCTTATACTGGTAGCCGACTAAAGCGGGGCTACCATCTAGTGAGTCTATCATATCCCGTAGTGCCTGCATCTTAACCATGTGCACATGCTCCACACCACCGTCAGTATAAACATTGCCGGATAGAAACTGCCGTAGCTTAGTAGTTAATACTGAGGCCGAGCTGGCATTAATAACTGCTGAGTTACTCAGCTCAACAATAAACTCATCTCGCAGGACATTATACTGATTGCGTAGTGGCTTAGACAGCTCTAGCTCAATAGTATTATGCACTATCTCCGGTAATTCTAACCAGTCACTAGAGTCTATTCTAAAAGCCAAGTCGGCTAGCTTGCTATAAATTCTATCTTCAGTATTTGGTAATGGGGTTAGCTTTCTACTATATACATTATATTTGAAATACTCATCCTTAAACTTTGATATACGGTAGCCGAATCTAGCGCCTAAGTCTAGCATGTAAACCTGTGAGAATAAGTCATGTAGGCCATTTGGCACTGGTGTACCAGTAAGACCCCAGCGGCGCTTAAACAGCGGCAAGAATGGCCTAAGCGCTTTAACTCTTTCAGACATCCAAGCTTTCATACGCGTAAGCTCATCAAAGCAAATTATATCAGGCGCCTCCCATTTTTGACTTGTTAACCAAGCCAAGCCCTCATAGTTAATGATATAGATATTAGCCTTCTTTTTCAATAACTCGTTTTTCTTAGTGCCATGTAATACAACATAACTAAGATCAACGAAGTCTAGCCACTTGCCTATTTCATTTGGCCATGTTGTCTGGGCTACTCGCTTTGGCGCTACTATCAGCATAGTTGTAGCTCTGCCTTGATCCACTAGCCGCTTAAATGCCAAGAGTACTGTGCTAGTTTTGCCGAGCCCCATATCCAGGAATAAAGCGGCGCCACCGCCATTAACTGCCTCTGACTTTTCTATTAGCCACTTAGCCCCGCGCTCTTGGTATGAATGCGGCGTGAATACTTTTAGTGTTTTTCTATTTAACATTTTCAATCCAATTTTTTATTAGTACTTTGAACTGGTCCCTATTATCTATAACATAGACGCTAAAGCCAAGGCTTCTTAGCTTTGTATGCATAAATAGCTGGGCTGGCCTAGGCTCTTCGCCCGGCGCTTTAAACTCAATAAATATTACCTGCCCATTATATAATAGTATACGGTCTGGTATACCAATAAGGTTTACTAGCTTTATTGCCATTATGCCATAAGTTGATTTAGCCCAATTACAACAAGGTCTTTCTATTGCACTTTCACGCATTATGTGGCCTCTTCATAATCAAATTCTGTTACCATATTTGTGCCATATGACCCCTCACTAACCATCGGTACATCCAGCTTAATATCTAGCATAGCCTCACGAAGTAGTTTCATTTCAGATAGCGGCGCTGATATATCTATTTGGTCATGGACTGATACTAAAAAGCGGCCGTCTTTCTTTATACTATTGTAATTCAATATTGCCTGCTTAGTTACATCAGCACTAGATGATTGGATAAGGTAGTTTAAACCTTTATATGTAAAGTCAGCCCACCGTTTTTGACCAGTGCGTTTATCAGTTATTTCTCTAGATTCTTCTTTGTAATAGAATCTATCACCCCAGGTTTTAATAGGATCACCAATATCCCAGGCTGCTTTGATTGATTGCTGTACTGATGCTATGCCTGACAGGTGGCTTAAGTATGCGCGCTTAACAATTGCTGCTTCGTCTATGCTACAGCCTAAGCCTTCAGCCATAGCTGCAAGACCGGTGCCGTATAAGATTGAGAATGCAATTGTCTTAGCTACACGGCGACTAACAAAATGACCTAGAGCCTCCGTTAATATCTCTGACATCATTTGGTGTAAGTCTAACTGCGGATTTTCATTATAAGCCCGCATCATAGCGCCATCTTCATAATGTGCGAGTATTCTTAGCTCTTGCGAAGAGTAGTCTCGTGATAACCAGAATTGGCCCTCGTCGGGCATTAAGTACTTACGCATGAAAGGTAAGTCTGGCAGCTTATAAATTGGGTTAACTTCAGGTGGTTTCTTTGGAACATTGAGCATTGACGGCACTGATGATAAGCGGCCGGTACGTGTGCCTAAAAAGCCCCTACTCTCTTCATTGCGTACTTGGTTCCAGCTAAAGTGAATCCTGCCATCATTTTCTTTATTAATCCATGACGCAAAGAAAGTATCAAGGTATGTTGATAGTGTGCCTCTGTAGCTAAGAAGATCAAGTAATGTGGTGTCTTTAATGGCTGCCATTAAATTATCTTTACTGGTAGACCGTTTGCCCGTTTTAGTTAAAACCCAGTCAGCTGGTGTACCCGCTTTAATAATAGCATCTGCCAACTCATCTCCCGAATCTAAGTTAAATGACGAGCCTAAATGTTTAAAGATCATACTTTCTACATTAGTACGTACATTTGAATATTTGATAAAGTCTGTATAAATAGTGTTTTGGTCAAGCCTTATACCATCTAAAGTATTTTGGCATAGTATTTGTGTCAGCGCCCGCTCACGCTCGTAGGCTTTTCCACTATACTCTTGGTATAAGTGGCAGAAGAGAGCATGCGTCATATCTGTATCAGAGCAAGCATATGGACCTACCAGACTAACCGGGGCTAACCATATATATTTTCCTGCTGTCGATGGCTTCGCCCCTGGTACATTAGCTAATATCCATTCACGTACTTCATCACGGGCTGTTGGTGGTATCTTTAGAATTTCTTCTGCGCTGGGCTTTAGGGCTAAGGTTTTAGCATGTGGATTTCGTAGGAATAGTAGCAGTAGTGTATCATGTGACTCAGCGGGATATGGTATATCTAGCCAGTATTTGGCTACATTTAAGTCAAAGGCTTTATTGTGCATTAGCACTGGGTGGTTTTTGAAGATAGACTTTAGCCTTTTAGTGGCCGCATCTTTTGTTGTATTATTACCTTCTCTATGTCCCCAGGCCATATACGTTGAAGCCTGTCCAGGCATCTTGATTGATACTCCGACAGGCTCCGGTGGTAACGCACTTTCTATAGCCTTAGTTTCAAAGTCAATAGTGACTAAGTTTGCTAAGAGCTTATCCATTATCTTCCTCGCTAGCTATTATATTTTCGATAGCTTTTTCTATCTCGGCAACTGCGTCTTCCGCTAATAGATCAAATATATCATTCGCGTCGCCAACTACCGATACCCATTCAATCTCAATGCTTGCTGGCTCAGGTGGATAACAATTCTCGGGTCTACCATACATTTGTCCGGGGCTGCCGGGGTCATATGTAAAAGTAACAACCAGCTCTACCCCTCTTATTACTATTACTATATCTTTGCTCATACTAATCTCCTTTTATTTAATTGGTTACTGAATAATTATTATGCTACAAAATGAGCTTCGTGTAAATGGTTTTGTGGATTTTTATTAAAATAATCGCCCTGCCGCTGGATTTGAGTAGCTCTATTAAAGCTATTTAGTTGCCAAACAAAAGCGTCTAAAGATAATTTGTACAGTATAAGTATTGTTGCTATGGTTACTATTATTCTAAATACTTTCATGTTTAAATCCTTGTTAATTTAGACCGCAAAAAGCTCATACTAAATTATTCAAGCTTCCTGTTTTATAAGCTTGAATAAGATTGGGTGGCTAGTCCATAAATCCCCGTTATCATGAATCCACCAAGAGCCATCAGGCCATTTACCTTCATAATGCGCTTTATGGATACCGCTACTTCCTGCTTCTATAACATTAAAAACAGTTCCATCTTTCGGACAATAAATAGCATCATTCCATCCAAGCTCTTTTAATCTCTGAACGCAGTCAAACATTCTTGATAATGCATCTTGCTCAGTTGGCATGTCTTCTGCGCGTTTAGCTTCTTGCTCGTCAATTACATCGAGCAGGGTTTCAATATCAGTTTTCATATAGCCGTCTCCAAGTTAAAGCCATCCTTGGCTATAGTATCCTACTTATTTAAGCTGCTTTGCCGGGGCTGCTGGTTCGGCATCTTCATCAAAGTCTAAGTCATAAGTGATTAACCTTTCGGCCTCTTCAATGCGTTTTAGGATTGGAATTAACAGCGGGCCATGTATTGCCTCAATAGGTGTAAGGTCAACTACATATTGAGTCTTAGCATCCGGGGCTATTGTTAATGAAGCTATTACGCCGAACATCGGCCGGCCGAACAACATCTCGGCCTTAGACATAAATGAATCAAAGTTACGTACACTAGTTACTGGTATAGTTGCCATACGTAATTCAGCACCGAGTATATCCATTTCAGTTGCACCGGCCTTAGGCGCAGGTATTATTGCAACACGATAACGGGTCTTGCAGGCTTTACCACGACCGCCGAGTGGATCAGAACCCCATGCAAACTTAGGGCACTCAGCGCATGAGTCAGCTTGCTGTTCTTTTACTGACTCCCCAGGCCACATATCCTCTGCTGTAGCATAAGCAGCCCAGCAAACTGGTTGTTGTGTAACGGTAGGGTCGTACTTACCTTTATAAAATGAGTTCTCACCTAGGTAAGTCAATACAACAACATCGAGCCTATCGCCCGGCATTGCAACCTGGTCAACTGTGATATGCCCGCCCTTAAAGCTAATGAATTTAGGGCCGGTACTCAGTGCCGCACGTTGTGCCGCTTGCTGGGCTTGCTTGGCTTTAATAGCATCTTCCCAGGAAGTATCTGCTAAGGCTTTAGTTTCATTTTCAATTGTAGCAATGTCTTTAGCTTCTGTGGCTTCGTTATCAGTTACAGATGCGTCTTTTTTATTTGACATAGTAATCACCTTATCTTGATTTTGTTAAGTTGTATTTTGTTAGTTCTAGCTCTCTTGTACCCGGTATAAGTAGACCAGAGTCAAGATATTCTTTCCAAGCAGTAGTGCCTAAGCGGCGCTGTAATAAGTCAAATGCGTTATCTTTTTTGATAAACTCATAAACTTTATTCCAGTCCTCTACATCAGCTACTACTTTCTTTGCAATGCTAAACATTGCTGTAGAGCCTCGCGCCGCTTCCATGCCAAGACCATCTAAGTCACCTATTAGCTCCTTGCCGAGTAGGTCTTCTTCTAGCTTAAGTGCATTAACATCTTTCTCTAATGCTAGCCGTTTAGCCCGTGTGGCATATAGCCGGTCAATTTTATTACCAATTGTTTCTTCAGGCATTTTTATCTCCGAATAGTAATCGAGCAATCTTTGCCTCTGGTGATACAAAAGCCTCAGTCTTAACTAAGTCATGCTCATAATTGCGCTTACTTTCTTCAGCCGAGGCTACTTTACGCTTACCTGTTAAGTTGGCTTCATTAACAATCTCGCATACTTCTTCCAGTGGAATACCCATACTATAAGCTAAGCCAATAGCTACGTTGACTATATCAGCTAAAGCATCAGCCATGTCGACTATATCTTCTTTCAAAAATGCGGCCGCCAGTTCATTTACTTCTTCTAAAAGAAATGTATGCCTAAACACAAATTCCGAGTCGGGCGGTATTGTAGGCTCTTCTGCTACAGGGATTCCATGCGCCAACATGTAGAGTTTAACTTCGCTAAATACATTTGATTTTACTGCGTTCATACTATGCCTCTGACTTAATTACATTGATACCCATTGATCTGGGCAGTACTAAAAACTTCTCGTAGCCTTCATACACGTCCTTATATATTAACTCCTTCATACCTGTATTAAGCAGGGCTTTCAAACAACGGAAACATGGAAAGCATGTTACTGTTACTGTATGAATTTGTTTTATATTTGAACACTGCATTAGTGCATTAATCTCTGCATGTATTGCCATGCAGCTATCTTCACCTCCTTCTCTAGTCCCATCACATGGATGAGTGTTACAGTTTTGCATTCGTGCCGGGCTGCCATTATAGCCAGAAGCCAGGATTATGCCGTCTGAGTCAAGCAGTATACAACCAACGGCGCGGCGGGGACATGTTGCTCTTCTTGCCGCTACTTGTGCAACTTGCATTGACCAAATATCTATAGTTGGTCTGCTCATAAGTTAAGCTTAAAATCAACATGAGGGCCCGGGTTATAGCCAATTAGTTCAGCATCGCCCGGTTTAAAAGTAAATATGCTTGTGTCATCTGCCAGCTTAAGCCGAACCATACCGGCCTGCGGCGCCCGCTTAATTAGCTTTATTGCATCCATTGTATGATTATCATAAATATGGGCATTACCGAATGAGAAGGCTAGCTCGCCAACATCATATTGGCACTCTTTAGCCAGTAAGTGGGTTAGTAATGCATAGACAATAATATCATAAGGCAGCCCCAGCATAATATCAACACTGCGCATATAAACTAAGCTGTCAAGCCGTGGTGTCTTATTCTTTTCCTGATGTACATTAAACTGTGCCATAATATGGCATGGCGGTAATGCCATTGAGTCCAAGTCTTCAATATTCCAAGAAGACAAGATATGGCGGCGAGAGAATGGGTTATATATTAACTCTTGAACTAACTTGGCTAATTGGTCTCCGCCCCAGTTACGCCATTGATAGCCGTATATTGGACCTAGATCATCTGACTGACCTGTTGTATTCCAGTAGTTACAGCCAAGTGCCGAGAATGCTTTTTTTGATGTAGCTCCTTGTATAAAACCTGCAGCCTCGGCAAATGCAGCTTTATAGTTGATATTACGTAACGAGACTATTGGAAAGCCTCTTGTTAGATCAAACTTAATAGTTTCACCAAACAAATATCTGGTGCCCACACCTGTGCGGTCTTTCTGGCCTTGCCAAGGTGTCAACACACGGTCAATTAATTGTATATATTGTTGCATAATTACTTTACCTACACTGCTTATATTTTGGAGTCTAGCCCTATGGTTTTTGGCTTTGGCGCTTTTGTCATTGACTCACGCGCCCGTTGGCCATAGCCAACAATATCATCCCAGTGGTCAGTGTAGTCTACGCGGCCAGTCAAGATACGCGCTATTTTATGCTGTATCATTTCTAAGGCGCTCTTTTGTGCAGGTGTTAGCTCGGCCCAATTCTGTTGCTGCCGCATAGCCTCTTTTAAACTTTGCTCTAAGTCGGCGAACCCAGTAAATTCACCGTGTGTAGCTTGTCTGTCTATTATATGTTGCATTTTTTATTCTCGTTAAGATGGGGTTCCAATAAGGCCTAAAAACTACAATGCCCCGAAGTTCGAGACATACGGGGCATTGTTTATATCTTATAAAGCTGATTAATTATTCAGCCGCTTGCTCCACAGTTTCAACAGTTTCAACAGTTTCAGCAGTTTCAACAGTTTCAGCAGTTTCAGCAGCTTGCTCAGCAGCTTGCTCAGCAGTTTCAGCAGTTTCAGCAGTTTTTGTTTTACCACCTTTTGCCGGGCGTTTACCATTAGGCCAGTTTTTCAAAGCATTGCGATACCAGTTAACGCAGCTAATATTGGTATTATTTTCTGGCCACTCGGCTTTTACTCGCTCCATGATTTCAGCATTTGTCAAGCCTTCTGTAATCAACCCTTTAATAAAGTTACCAACGCCTGTTGGCCCGCGCAACGTAGAGGCTGTGCGGCCTTGCAAGGCCCGTAGTTTGGCTTTCAGCTCAGTAACTTCTGCTTCGGTAGCAACCAGCTTAGCACGAGTGTCTTCAATTTCTTTTTGCTTTGCTTCTTCAGCTTCTTTAGCGGCCGCCGCCTCTTCTTCAGCTTTTTTAGCAGCTTCAGCTTCAGCCTCAGCTTTAGCGGCTAGTTCCTCGGGTGTCAATTCAACTTCAGGCAGAGTCTCTTGTTTTGCTTTGGCTTTTTTAGCCCTTGATTTTGAGGGCTTTTTACCATTGCCAAATTCTGCTTGAACTTCGAGTAAAGCCTTTGCTTTGGCTTTAGCATCTTCGATATCAACTTCTTGGGCATCAAATGGTGCCTCAGCGGCTGGTTCACCAATAGTTGTATCTTGAGTATCAACTTGACTTTCTTCTATAGACATCATAGTCTCCTTAATTATAGGTAGGTTTGATTAAACTTAAACAGAAATTAAATTATATGCTAGTTTTGTTACAAAGTACACTGTTATTTTACAAAATATTCCCCTTGTGTTTAGAGCTTCCTAGTACCAAAATAGCGCTCGTGTAGGAGTTCCGCTATATACTCTTTGCTATCTGTTGCTGATTGGGCTACGCCCTCCAAGCATAAAACAACAGGGCGCATCATTTCTTTATTGCCTTTTGATAATTTCTCACCTAAGTTAAGCTGGCTCTTAGTCTTATCAAATGCACCTTTAGTATATCCCGCTTCCCGTAGCCTGCTGCGTATATAGGACTCGCTATAGTTTAGCTTTGTAAACCTTGCATAAATCTTTTGGCATTCTAACTTTGGCATAATATATGGTACATCGGCCAGTTCTTCATGGATATAATAATCTATGTCATTAAATATCTCACTAGCTATCTCTTCTTTACTCTCGTTTATTGGCGCTGGTTGTGTACCATCATAGCCCTGTAGATCATACTGTAAATAATAGTATAGCAGAGCTGCCCTTGCTTCATCTGTATTGACCCAGGTTTTTAGTGCTGTATTAGTGCTAAAGAACTCCCGTAACTTCTTTGCCAATAGACTTGTTTTTGCTATGCTGTATACTAGCTCTCGTCTACTGTCAGCGTCCATTATATGCGTAAAGCGCTCATTGGTAGTAATATTGAACTGCAAGTAATTGGCTACTGAGCGGGCCCGTGAGTACTTCTCGTTGATTGTAAGTGAGTGGCCAGTAACTAGGTCCTTTAGTAAGTTGGTATGCTTTTCACCTTTCTCACCAATCTCATTAAATACTACAAATTTCTTGCCTGCTAGGCTTGAGTTAAAGTCGCTATCAAGATCACGGGCTGATGTTACTATGGCATGGTCAAACTTACCATTAGGCCTACCTTTTGGACTGCCATTTATAATAGCTGCTATTGTTTCAAAATAAAAGCTCTTGCCTATACCTGTCATGCCCGACTTAAGAATGCATAATCTATCTTGCTTGACCCAGGGTTTCTGTAGTGTTAAAGCCATTGTGGCCTCAAAGTGGTGTCGAATATCCGGATCGGCACTAAAGAATAGGTCTAGGAAACTTAACCATAAACTAACATCCCCCTTTTTAGGATGTGTCTTAAAGCCACGCCATATATTAAGCTCATTATCCGGGGTTATCATACAGTTAAGTCCTGGGTTAAAGGCTACACCGCTTAATGATGTACGATCTAGTGACATTAGATAACGGGTAGTTGGCGGTACCTTTTCATCGCCTTTATCTCCAAAAGGGTTTTGGCAGTTCTTTTCTTGAGCTACAAATTTACTTGTAGCTAGCATGGTATTAGTCTTTACATGCAGTACATCCCCTTCCATTACTGCATAGTTAGATAATAAATAGTGGACCCCATCTGATTTAGATGGCTTAAATAGTTTTGCAATAGCCATTCGCTCTGCTAGACTCCCCCCGTTATTTAAGAAGTCGTCCAAGCCGACTTTATTATTGCCAACCCTATCACCAATTCTTACAAAGAATACATTGCAGCCCCTTAACATTAGCATTGCGGCTAATCTTAGTTCTGCATTATGCACTTCAGGCTTAGGCTCTCCCGGCTCGGTCGCATCTACAGCATCATAATCATAAGCAATGTAGACTTGTTTCCCTATAGGTATTAAGCTTAATGGTTCTATTAGCCGCTTATCACCCTCAAACTGTTTGGTTATGCTATCAACACCGCCAAGACCTATTGTTAGGTAACCATCTGCTGCGCATCGTATTGCTTTAAATTCTCCTTCCGTTATAATTAGAGGCTCTGTAATATCTGCTAGGCGCTGTAAGAATATGCCTTTATTACATGCAGCATAGGCTCTTGTGCCTGTGCCTGGTATCTGATGGTACTTATTACCATTAAATATACCCAGGAATCGATAGCGGGCGAAGCTAGTTAAGTTTCCCTCAAAATCAGGGTACTGAATGCGTATTGCGCCGGTGCCTTTTGTAAACCCAATTTCATCGCTAACTTCTTGGGGGCTTAGCAGTGTCACGCCTATTTGTTTTGCATTTGAAATTCCGGCCTCTATTAAGCGGCGCTCGTATTCTTCTTGGGCAGAAGCAGCGGCGGAGGCGGCGGCTACGGCTGTAAATGAGTTAATTGTATTAGTCATTTAGCGGCCCCGTCTAAAAAACTGTATACAAAGTTGTTTTGTTGTGTTATAATTACTTCTAATATAGCTGGTTGCATACTATATTTCCCTCAAATCCAAAGGTTACTAATGCCCGAAGCTAACTGCGTAGCCTCGGGCTTCTTTTTAACTACACCTTGACAAGCAAGATACTTATTATATCGTGCTTTTAAACAGTCTGATACTTAAGTTTTGAGGTGTTTGTTACTTTTGCTGTAAAGTTTTGGCCATTAGTAATATCATATCTTTAAACTCGGCCCAAAAATCTAATGCCCTAGATGCCATTATACTAATTTCATTATCAGTAAATAATTCCCACTCTTGCGTAGTATGCATTTGGCAGCCTATTTTTATATGCTCATCAAAAATAAGTACTGGCCAGGCTAAGCCAAGTATTTGTGTAATACCATTTGTTAAGTCAGCTCCGCCGTATATAGCTCTAGTTAAATTAGCTTTAGTTAAATCAGCTCTAGCTAAATCAGTCCCAGTTAAATCAGCTCTAGATAAATCAGCTCTAGTTAAATTAGCCCTAGCTAAATCAGCCCCGGCTAAATTAGCCTCAGTTAAATCAGCCTCAGTTAAATTAGCACTGCGCAAATTAGCTCCAGTTAAATCAGCCTCGGCTAAATTAGCCCTACATAAATGAGCTCCAGTTAAATTAGCCCAAGCTAAATCAGCCTCAGTTAAATCAGCCTCAGTTAAATCAGCCCTGTATAAAAGAGCTCCGCGTAAATGAGCCCTAGTTAAAGTAGCCGCAGCTAAAGTAGCCCCGCTTAAATCAGCCCCGCTTAAATCAGCCCCGCTTAAATCAGCCCCAGTTAAATTAGCCTCAGTTAAATCAGCCTCAATTAAATCCGCTTTGTGTAGGTTTAAATAAGCCGTATCCTCCCCGCTATTAATAGCTTGTTTAATTGTTTTGGCTATTGAGTTATCTAATTGCGTATGTGTAAAGATAACTTTCCCGAATATAGTTTTTAACTCTATTGTTTTCATAGTCTATGACCTCTTTGTTTATTGTGCCTAACTTTAGATATTGCTATCTGGTCTAATCTTTTGAACTGCTTGCTTCCACCCGCTCAGCCCCTTATAATATGGTGATGCTAATGGCGGGGCATAGGTCATTAATAGCGGCTCCCTTCGCTGCCTATTAGTACCAACTCTAAGCTGGTGCTGCGCTCTTAATCGCTCCGCTACTTCCCGCTCTGCTACGGTCTCATGCTGTGTGGCTTTGCCGGCCCCGAATTTTGTTTTTAGCTTAAAGCCCGTTTCCTTTACCCACCGCTTTATATCAATGGCTAGCCAGTAGCTTTCGTTCCAATTACCTTTTAATACTGCGCCGGGGAACGTAGGCTCTTTACGGGTTAATACTGCTGCACAATGCTTATTCTTTGACCCCACATAGTTTGCTATATCTAGTGCCGTCATTAGCTCCGTTGGATTATAGCCACTTGCTATTATAAAAGCTGTAGGGTTATAGGTTCTTATATTTTTAGCCATCATGCACCTCTATTTTAATTTCCAGGAGTCTGCTTGCTTTAGTATAGCTTTGAAGCTAACTATAGCGCCGGTTCTCATATTACGGCGGTTGGCCTTGAACCATTCAGTCATTATCTCGACGGGCGGCTTTGCCGGTACAAGCACCTTCTCTGCGTAACTAGCGGCCGCTGATACTACACTCCCGAATGTTGCACCTAGGTATATAGTATTTGTCATGCCGCGCTTAACCAGGTTGTCGAGGTCCTCCTTGCTTTTAGCTATCACCTTGCCGGGGTACTGCTCAATAAAGGCCTCGTAGCAAGCCTCTTTAACCAGCTCAGGCGTACCATAGTGGCCATACTCCAGGTCCTTAACGCCTTCTTCAATCAGTTCCGCGACATCATTGAACCGCTCTGACTCGAACCACATCTCCTTGGCTAGCCATAAAAGATCAAAGTTACTAACCGTTTGGCGGTCCCGCTCTAACCGCAAGTACTCAGGCTTCACATCATAGCCATAGACCAAGTCCGTATCACAGACAAATAGCCCACCTACATAGAGCTTGCCCGGCCGCTCTTTCAGGATGCGCCCTTTATCTACTTTAATCGTCTCACCAATGTCACTCTGCATTCTCAAGCACGTACTGCGGATTGCGTCACTATCCCCTTGGCCTAGCCCTGATACTTCGAATGCTATGCCCTCATGCTTAACGGGGGCAGCTGTCTCTTTGATGCATAGTATCTCACTATCAAATAGCTTGCTATACCTAAACTCTGGAACCCAGTCAACGGCGCCATTGTGTATAATAACCTTATACCCTTCTCGCAATAGTACTAGCAAAGCTATCTTATACCCTTCACCAAAGCTACCAATTGCATACTGGTTACCAGCTTTAGACGTAGCCCCCAATAGTAATGTGGCGGGGCTGAGGGTAGTGAAGCGACTTTGGATCCTTAGCACCTTATCACTCAGTGTATATTCAAATGGAGACTCACTATCCAAGGCATTCTGCAGAATTTCTCGGATAGCTTCTTTAAAGCCCCAGTGCCGCACATAAGCCTTTGTAAGCGGCAGCTCGTAGGTATTGCCAAATGATAGTATACTCATTGATTTTGCTCCTTAGATGCAGGTACTATGTTAGTAATAATTTCAGCCATAAAGGCATCAAAACTTGTGTCGGCCCCTGCTTCTGCGGCTAATATATAGAAGAGCTCATAGCATAGCAGTAATGCGGCCAAGTTTCTCTCCTCTACGCTATCATAGGCCTCTATAAGGCTAGCTTTGATCCTAGCAGGCATCCTAAAATAAGCCGTTATAGCCTTAGTAACCTCGCTACTTACTAGGATGTTAAGCATTTTGCGGCTAGTCTCGTTAGTAAGGCGGCCTCGTAGTATGTCCACTACAGTTCTTTCAGCCATTGCTCTTCTCCATTCTCTTAGTTGTCTCATATACCCAGCGGATATTGCGCTGCATCGCCACTATGCGGCTGCTTGATGTTGACGTTAGTAGTACCGCGTTAGGGCCTTTGCCTACGGCTTGAGTGGCGGCGTATATGCCGCTCGGTAATTTAGATATTGTCATTGTAGTTACCTCTTGTTGTAGTGTGTCATAACTCTGCCTGAGATAGCCCTTAAGCGGGCCGTCTCTTCGCTAGTAGCGATAGCCCTTAAGCGGGCCGCAGGCGCGCTACGCTGCTTGCTGCTGCGCCGTCTCGCGTTTAGTCATTCTGTTCCACCAGCTTCGTGATCCGCCGCCTCGCCAGGCCGTCTCTAAGCCCGTTCTCATACGAGGCCCGCGCGCTGCTCGAGTCATAGCGGCGACCATTGCGGTGGCTATACGGCTGTGTACCATTCGTGCCGTGCCGCACCCCTAATTTATACTGCTTTACACCCATACTCTACTCCTTTATCAAGTTAACTAAGGCCTCGAACTCCACGCCCAAGGCCACCTCTTCTATAATGTCTTGCGGCAGGTGGAGCTGCTGCCCAGTTAGCATCATAGTAGCCCCTTATAATACATGTAAGCCTCCAAAGCCACAAGCAGCAATGCCGCTTTGTCCACTAGCCACCAAAATAGGTCTTTCATCACTCTACTCCTTTTAATAATACACTATGTTATACTGACTCGCACTAAGCAGTACGGAAAGGGCTTAAGCGGCCGGGGTATTCGGGCCGCAGGCGCGCTACGCTGCTTGCTGCTTGCTGCTGCGCCACAACTCCTTAACAACTTACTTACTGATGAGCTTTAATTATACAGCTTTTATACCCCTAATGTAAACCATAGCTGCAAAATAGTACTGCCATTAAGCGGCGTCCGAGGTTGGCAACTAAGCGGCGGCCACAACTACCCGAAATTTATCGACTACTCACTTTTCATGCTAGATCGAGACAACTTTAATAAAACTCTGGGGGCCCTCTAAAGAAATACCAGCTTTACCGGCTGATTTTTAACTACAGCGGTAGTTAAATTTTACAATACTGAAGCCCGTAAGTCTTTGATTTATAAGCTAAAAAAATTCTCGCTACTAAGCGCTACGCTCTACGCGTCGAAAAAAAGTTTTATATACACATTATATAAGGCTTTATTATAACTTTTATATATACTATTAGTAAGTAGTAGATATATAAGATTATACTAGAAAAACATATCATTTAGCTTATAAATCAAGGACTTAAAAATACTACCGGCGAGCTCTCGGCCGCTTAGTTGCGTCAGGCCAAGATCCACACTGCAAAAGAGCAAGGATTCAAGCTATTAGCCTGCTGCGGAGCTGCCACCTCAGCCCTAAAACCCATAGTGGAAGGTACTAGAATACTAAAGTATTAGCTGAGCAAGTCTCGGCCGCTAAAGTACTAGAATACTAGAATACTAGAGTATTAGAGTATTAGAGTATTAGCTGAGCAAGTCTCGGCCGCTAAAGTGCAGAGCGTGGAGGAGCTAAATGCGAGAGGCCTCGCCCCATACAGCTATGGAGCTAAGGCCTATAGTGGAATGCTGCTAGAGGTTAAGAGAGGTAATACACGGCCGCCGCC
>Ga0172377_10002222_pt1 | contig 19873 bp, 19 predicted proteins | sample Pumphouse3metaG_FD_119749 | JGI IMG/M metagenome (GOLD analysis project Ga0172377, IMG submission 119749) | Leachate microbial communities from a municipal landfill in Southern Ontario, Canada - Pumphouse #3 metaG | ecosystem: Engineered > Solid waste > Landfill > Unclassified | place: Canada...
GCAACGTTTTATGTAATTCGTTTTGAACGCAATAGCACTGCTAAAAGAAGAATTCTTATTTGAGAATACTCTAATACATCTTGCTCATTTTTTCAACTCATTATTCTGAAATTTTTTCTTATTTGTTGTTTTATATAGAATGCAGTTTGAACAAAAGATTTAAGAAGATGGCGGAAGCTTCATAAAATAGATTGGCGATATTTTAAAGCATAAATCCTCGTTAATAAAAAGGGCGCGGAACTATTTTATTTTTTGGAGTTGCTTTCTTAATAATGTTGATATATCTTAAGGCTCGCTTCTTAGAGTTATTGGATAAAGCATTTATTAAAAACTGGAATATTTTATGCCTGAGATTTGTAAGACAGATCTTTTTATATTACGCAAGATCCAGCATACTGGGAGTAATTTAATTGTTGCGGGCGTTTCGCCGATTTATGGAAAAATCAGTTTCTATATTCGCAATGCCGTAACGAAAAAAAATAATTTTCATGTTTTTGATCTTTTTCGTGTTGTATCGGTAAGTTACAACGATAACGGAAATGATCTGCTTCGTCCGCAAACAGTGGATTTGAAACATGATTTCAACAAAGTTGCAAATCGTTTTGAGCGCTTTCAAGCTGGCTGCCGTATCGCAAAATTCAGCTTGTCTAATATTCCGAATGGTGTAGGTTGCCCGTTTTATTATCGAAGTCTTGTGGCGGCTTTCCATCGATTAGCCGAAAGTGAGTTATGCACGGAAGCTGTTTTAACTGGAATTGCGCTGACGTATCTTAAGGAATCCGGATGGTTTGGCGAATCCAAACTATCGGTGGCAGAAATGGCACAATGTCAGCTTCTTATTCAAATGGCTGTGGGCGGAGATATTCCCGCGCTGACAGTTGAAAATTGGCAAAAATTATGGGAATGGGCGGAACATTTGCTGATTGATATCGAATGCCCATTATAAAAAAAGCCTCATCAATCGGCCTTTTTATATTTCTTCATAGCTTCGAATAATGCAGGACCCCCGGAGTAAATGCAGCTCTTTTTCGAGAAGAACACCACTTCGGCTTGGGTAATCATAACTGCGACTGGTGAGGATACATTGTGAAATAAACTGCACCCCGCGTTCAATTGCAATGGGAAGGCTGTCGCCCTGGAGAAGACTGCCAATCATTACACTGGCAAAAATATCACCGGTTCCAGGATAATAGCTGTTGATGCGCCGTGTTGAAACTTTCCAGTAATTATTGCTTTCCCGCTCGTAAGCAATGGTATGAATCTTGTTGGTATCTGCGCATGGCGCGCTTGTTATTAAAACAGTTCCAGGCCCATGATCTGAAAGTTCTTTCAACCAGTCCTTTAATTCAGGAAGAGACGGATTTTGTTTTGAATCTTTTTTTAATAGAAGCGCCGCCTCGGTATAATTCGGAACAAGAATATCGGCTTGATCAATAAGTTTGCGCATTTTGGGAACCATATCTGCTGAAATAGATTGATAAAGTTTGCCGTTATCTCCCATGACCGGATCGATGACAATGAGGTTGCTTTTTGTTCGAAAGTCCTTCATAATATCGGAAACAATCTCGCATTGTCGTGGGGAACCAAGAAAACCAGAATAAACACAATCGAATTTCAGACCGAGTTTTTTCCAGTGCGCAACATAATCGACCATAATATCCGTCAAGTCGTGGAAGGTAAAATCCTTAAATCCACCGGAGTGCGTCGATAAAATCGCCGTGGGGAGGGGGCAAACTTGTACGCCCATTGCGGATAATGTAGGAATAATACAAGTAAGGGATGCGCGGCCATAGCCGGACAAATCGTGAATGGCAGCAACTTTTTTTACATTGGGTAACATTTATTTAGTCTCTTATTTTGCCCGGTACGTTCTAATGCCTTTTCGCGTTACAACCGTAACACGAGAATCGGAAGCCAGGCGCTTGGCAAATTCTGCCGAAAATTTTTCTTTGCGGCCTTTCAGAAATGCGGCAATTTCGAATTGATTCATTGGGTGTCGTCGGCAAATACTGGTTAGGGCTTCGACGGAATCGGGAACTTCGCTGAAGAAGTTCCCGGCAGTAAGCATATCAATAGAAATGCCACCAAGGAGATCTACGGCGCGGGCGAGGCTTTTTTTACTGGCTTGTTGTACATAGCCTTCGGCAGGCGGGCGTACTGGGGTGTTTAGATAAACGCGGTCATATTTTATTTGTGACAGCATCGTTTTAAAGTTTTGAAGCGACTCTTCGTCATTATTCATTCCTTCAATCAGCATTATTTCTACCCATAATTCGCCTTTAAATTCGTGAGAGAAATCAATAAGCCCCTGAAATGTTTCCTGGTATTGGAGAGTTCCAAAGGGGCGATTTATTTTGCGGTATTGCTCTGGATTTGTGGCGTCCATGGATGGTAGAACGATATCCGCGCAACAGAGTTCTTTCCGTACCTGTGGATCACTCATCAGGGCGCCGTTGGTGATAACGGTAATCGGCTTGTCGGTGATTTTTTTAAATTCTTGAATTATTTCGCCCATGCCGAGATAGAGTGTCGGTTCGCCTTCTCCGACGAGCGTGATGACATCAAATTGCATCTTTTTTTCAAGGTAGGTTTTTAGTTCCTGGACAATTTCTTGAGTCGGGAAGAACATTTTTCTAGTATTTGTCAAATGTTGAGTGCGGCCAAGTTGACAATAAACACAGGTATGATTGCATGTCCGTTCCGGAATAGGGCTTACGCCTAAAGAGAGGCCTAATCGGCGTGATGGAACCAGCCCAAATACGTACTTAAAATTCTCCATTGCAAATCCTTTTCTATAAATAACCAGTCCTAAAATTTAATTTAAAATAACGTTATTAAAATATTCTTAAAGAATATAATACTATTTCTTTTTTTTACCGTTAAAAAGAATGGCTTTTGAATTTATAAATTATTTTATTTTTTTTTATCAAACGGATGTTATATTATAAAAATATTTTTAATTGTAGAGAGAGTTTTGAGAAATTCAATTAGTTATAAAAGATTTTTATCGGATTTTAATTTATTTTGATATCGGGTATATTCTGTTTTTATAAGTAATCTGTGAATATTTGTGGTTCAATAGAAGTTTTTTGGAATGCTCTTTATCCTTTTATAGCAGAAGAATTATGCAGAAATTTCAATCAGAGCACCAGATTTTATATTTTTTGGAAAGAGAGTGGCACAATATATTAATGTATTTGCCGCGTTCGGTAACGGGGTTGATTGAGCCGCCTGTTTTTTGTATTAATCCGAAAATGTCTTGTTGGGGGCGTTGGCGAGGCGGTGATTATCAGACACTGGAATTAAGCAGTGAGTTGGTTTGGAAGCACCCGTGGTATGCGATTCGTGAAGTTTTAAAACACGAAATGGCGCATCAGCTGCAGGAATACTTGTTTCCTGGTATTGAGGAAACGGCTCATGGGCCAAAATTTTGTGAATGCTGTCAGATGATTCGGGCGAATTCGGCAGCATCGGGGTCTTATCCGTTAATGGATGATGTCGTTTTTTCGGATAAAAAAGAACTTCTGTCATCGCAAGAGCAGAAAATAAGCACTCGTATTCATAAATTATTGGCATTATCAGCGAGTTCGGATCCGCATGAGGCGGAAAATGCACTTTTAAAGGCGCATGAATTAATGCAGAAATATAAACTATCGCCGGCCGAATCGGCGAAGAAATCAACTTTTGGTGTTATTACTTTAGGAAAACCAAGCGGACGTCGGCAATTAAATGAGTTTGTTATTGCTAATATTCTGAATGACTTTTATAATGTGAGGGCGATCTGGCAATTTACTCCACAAGTAATAAATTCGTCTTTTCAGCGTGTTTTAGCAATTTATGGCACACCAGCTGATCTAAGAATCGCTTCTTATATTTATTCTAGTTTGCATGTCGCTATTGATCGATATTGGCAAATTCATAAACAAAATCTGCAAAAACATAACTCCTATCATGCAAAAAGCGATTTTGCCTATGGACTTTTAACGGGTTTCCAAAATGCACTGAAAAAACAGCCCGTGCCATCCGATGTTCAGGCAATGATTCATCTATCGCAAAAACCACTGGAAAATTTTTATAACTGGAGCAATCCAAGAATAGTCCAGTCAGCGGGAAAAAACATACGGCATATTAACCTTGCTCTTAAAAACGCGGGAGCAAAACTCGGACGGAGTATGACATTACCTGCTGGATTGGATAATAAGCCGCGTAAAACAATAAAATTTCTTAATCCTGAGATAAAAAAGTAAAAAAAGCAATAAAATATAAATATTCTCGTTTTGTAAATAGAACGTTTTAATAAGGCAGATATGGAAAACATTCATTCAGAAGATTACGAACTTATTCAATTGAGTCAAGCAGGTGATGAACAAGCATTTCAGAAGTTGTACAGTCGTTATAAATTACCACTGTTTTCGTATTTGCATAAGTTGTTGCCGGGGCGTGTATCACTGGTAGAAGATATCTTCCAGATGGTATGGATTAAGGCCGTAAATAATTTTCATAAGTACCAGGATCAGCAAAAATTATTAGCGTGGCTTTGTCGAATTGCCCATAATCTTGTTATCGATTATTTTAGAAATAAAAAGAATCGTGATATGGACGAGATCCCGGAGACAGTTTCGTCGGATTCACTGGATCCGGAAATGGAAATAAAACAGCAGGAATTGAGTGGTGCAGTTCGTGAAGCAATCACCCAGTTAAGTGAAGAACAGCAAGAGATCATTCAATTGAGAATGCAGGGCATTAGCTTCAAAGAAATTGCAGAACAACAAAAAATAAGCCTAAACACCGCTTTAAGTAGAATGCATTATGCGGTTCAAAATTTGCGTAAAATTCTAGTGGATTTTTTATAAAGGAGGGTAATATGAATTGTCAAGAGTTACAAAAAAAATATTTGCAGAGTGACGGAAAAATCATGACGTCAGAGATGCAATGTCATTTAGATCAATGTGAGGAATGCCAGGAGTATGTTAAAGTCTTAAAAGCAATTATGCCGGAAGAGACGCTGGAAATTTCAAAGAGCCTGGATGCAAAAGTACTTCAGGGATATCGACTGATAACCAAAAACCGCAATCGAAGAAAAAGCTATTCTTGGATTATGGCACTGGCATCATGTTTTCTCCTTGTTTGCTGCGTCTTTGCACTAACTCACAATGGAAGGGAAAAAGAAGTACAGTCATTGACTGTAAATAAGGTACATTCAGAGAAGACGTTTGCTTCTAAAAAGATGCTGGCATCAACGACAATAGAAAATGCCGAACTCGTTGCAGCAACAGATCAGACGAATCCTCTGATTGCAGAAAAATTAAACACAACCGAAACGGAATTAGAAAATCTTGAACTTGAATTGGATTTTTTGATTAGCAGTTTGTAAAGGAAAGGAAAACGAATTATGCGTATTATTTTAGCTCTTATAGTTACAGCTTGTTTAACTCAGGCATATGCTCAACCGGCGATTACAGAAGATTCTTTGATCGAAGAAACCTGTCGAGAATTTCTACCGCCGGCACCATCTGCATCCATGAAAAAGGGGATACGTAGAGGGGAAAGAATCGCTGAAAATGATCTGCTTTGCTTGAATGATCAGCAACTGCCGCCGCCGCCAGAGGGCGAAGATGGACTGGAAGAAATGCCTGCTCCGAAAAACATGCCGGGCCGTGGGGAAATGAAGGATGGAAAGGGTGTGCGCCGTGGCAGACAAAATCAAAAAGATATGCGCGGTGAACCAGGCGGTGCTCCCGGTGAGAAAGGCATGCGCGGTTCAGAAGACTCTGATAATGAATTGGGTGAGAAACCATTATCGGGCCGGTTTTTAGCAATCCTAAAAACACTAAAAAAAGAAAATATAGAAAAATACAACGAGCTGTTGGAAATGCATCTGGAGAATCGCCAGGAATTTTTTAAGGAAATGCGCAAGCTGATGCCAAAAGACAAGCAGCATGAATTCTTTGATAAATTACGCACCGCAAAGAAAAATGCGATGGTTTTAGCTCGCAAATACAAAGGGATGGAAGACTCAAAAGAAAAAGAGGATGTCTTGCAGGAATTAAAAGATCAAATAGCTGTGACTCATAAAATGGTCGTTGAAAACATGAAACAGCGTATTACAGATATGCAGAAAAAAATGACGGACATGGAATCGAGCTATGATGAAATGCAGAAACGTACTTTGGAAATGCTTTTGAATCCAAAAGAAGGACCAAAAGAAGGACAGAAAGCAGGACCAAAAGAAGATGGCAAAAGGAATCAGAAAAGATCTCAGAATCCTCAGAAATAAGAAGTTATAATACTGAAATGAATAGAATATCAGCATGATCAATAACTTCGCAAAGCTGCCGCGTGAATTTCTTCAAAAGAATTTGCGCGGCAGTTTTGTGTAGTGCCCTTAAAATTGGAAAAGAAGCGATTTTTTTAATGAGATTCAGCGAAGCATTCAAACACTGGTTAATTGTCTATGTTCCCTGCGCTCAAATGGAAAACCACAAAAAGGCCGTGATGCTAAGAGCCTATTTTAAATAAGAACAGAACTTTGTACAAAAGGGACGCTTTCACGCTTCTGTTGGAAACAAAGGGAAATCACGGAACAAAAAATAAGTTCGAGGTCTTTTTTGGCGTTTTTTTGCTTAGTTTATTGGCGGAATAAGTTTGATGTATTACATTAATGAAATTGCTTTTTTTATACAAAATAGGTCTTATTTAAATTTATATAATAAAAATATAAGGAACAAAAATAATGAAAAGAACTTATCAACCGCATTCTATTCCCCGTAAACGTAAATTAGGGTTTCGTGCTCGTATGTCAACACGCAATGGTCGTAAGATTATTGCGAATCGTCGTCGTATGGGTCGTAAGCGTTTAACTGTTTAACAAATAAGACCATCGGAGAGTACAGGTGGTTTATTTCAATGACTTTGATATCAAAGCAACGTAAGTATGAGTCTGGAAAGACGGGACGTTCATTTGGACCGGATGCCAGGCTCAGAAATCGAAAAATGATTGATGCTGTAAAAACTGGAGGGATCCAGTTTACCGGTAAATATAGCGTAATCCTTGTAAAAACGGCGCCACCAGATAAGCAATGTAGGGCGTCGTTTTTAATATCAAGACGCTTTTCGCTTCTTGCAGTTCGACGTAACCGTGCACGTCGGCTTTATCGGGAGACTTTTCGGCTGCTGTTTTATCAATTGCGTCCATGTTGGATTTTAATGATTCCGCGGCGTAAAATACAAACAGCAAAGATGCAGGACGTCTATTTAGAAGTTAAAAAATTTATGTCTCGTTCTGCTTTATTAATGGAAGAATAAAACAGGTATTTTATGTTATCCGGTATTGGAGGAAAAGCTGCAGCATATTGCGTTCGCTTTTATCAGCTTTTTATAAGTTGTTTCAAACCGGCTTGCTGTCGTTTCTATCCTACTTGTTCCGAATATTCAAGGCAGGCTTTTTTACAGCATGGGCTGTTTTTTGGGTTGATTTTGTCGTGTTGGAGGATCCTTCGCTGTCAGCCTTTTTATCGGGGGCCTTTTTACGATCCCGTGCCTGATAAAATTCATTTTTTTAAGCGTAAAAAATAAAGGAATTCTTTCATTGTACTGTGGAAGATCAATGAGAATATAATTATGAAGTATGATAAAGTAACAATTTTAGGTGTCAGTGCGTGTGCTTTGGTGTTTGTTTTTTTGATTTGGTGGACCCCAAAAATGCAGCCAGCAACGGAACCCGCGCCACCGCAGATAACGGAAAATCAGGGGACAACCCCAAGTCCGAATTCAACAACGACGACAATACCGGCGAATCCACAAAATAATATTTTAACGGTATCGGATGGTGAGGCCGTCGCATATCAGCCGATGAAATCTCAGCCTGCCCCGAAAAATGCTCCTGTTATATTAGAAAAGAAGGGCATTTGTTCGTTTTCGATTGATCCGTCTGGCAGTGGTGTTACTGGCGTTGAATTATTGAAGCATACAGTTGGAAAATCGCGGGATGGCAAGAATGATGGCGGAAATGTTATTTTAGGCCATTATGATTATCCTTTTTTAGAACTTAATACGCAGGCTGCTGGTGTGCGTCTTGCTCCCGGCAACGCAGAAGTTTCGGAAAATGCTGTTCAATTAACGCGTATCAGCTCGGATAAGAAGCTCTCTTTTGAAGAACAATGGAGCCTGGATCCAGAACATGATTATGAAATTCTTTATAAATTAAAGATTAAAAATATTAGCTCTGACCCGTTAATTGTAAAAGATTTACGATTGGATAGCGGTGCCATGCCTGTTTCCTATTCTCCTGGTCGAAAAACAAAAATGGGGGAGTCTTCTGGTGGTGTTGCTTATGGTGTCTTAGGCGGATCTGATTCGAAGATGCTGAATATGGGAAAGCTTAAAAAGAAAATGGATGCTGATTTGCAGGCCGAGCTGGCTTTTCAACCGATATCATGGCTGGCCGTCCATTCAAAATACTTTCTTTTCGAAATGTGCCCCAAAGAGCCGGATATTTCAATATTTAAAGGCCTTGAAGCAAATGTCTGCCCAGCGCTTGTAAAGACCGACGTTGATAGCAAACAAAGCGGTCGTTTTCATGGGCGTGCTATTTTTTCTGATATATCTCTGGAGCCTGGTGAGAGCCATCAAGTTGCTGTTTCGGCATATGCCGGACCAAAAGATTTCAAGCGGTTACATGAAATGGGAAATGGTCTTGAGACCGTTATGGAAATGGACCGTTTCTTTTTCGGACGAGCCGCTTGGATGGGCTGGTTAAGTCGCGTTCTGTTAGATGGAATGGTCTGGATCAGTAAATTCTTTCCCAAAAGTATTGGCTATGGGATGGGCATAATATGTCTTACGTTATTGGTTAAATTAATCTTTTGGCCGTTGACGCACCGCAGTACTGTTTCGATGCGCAAGATGCAGGCTTTGCAGCCTCAAATAAAGGAATTGCGGAAAAAATACAAAAAAGAACCGCAGAAGATGTACCGGAAACAGCAAGAGCTATTCAAAGAAAATCATGTGAGTCAGTTAGGCGGATGCCTGCCGATGGTCTTTCAAATACCGGTGTTTTTTGCATTATTTAATACTTTTAGAAATGCAATTCAATTGCGACACGCTGGCTTTTTATGGGCTTATGATCTATCTATGCCGGATGACCTTTTCTTTACATTATTTGGTTTGCCGATTCGGCCTTTTGCACTGTTGATGGGCGGAACAATGTATTTTCAGCAGAAATTAACACCATCAGGCGATCCAAGTCAGGCCAAGATGATGAATATGATGTCCATATTTTTCATCTTCCTGTTTTACGGGATGCCTTCAGCTTTAACATTATATATGACGGTTAATCAAGTATTAACGATTATCCAAATGCTGTGGCTGCGCAAAAAAGAGAAGATCTCAGTTATGGCGCCAGTTGTTGCTCAATAAAGGCAAAGCTGCCCTGCTGGATTAAATGATATTACGGGAGTAAAAAATGGAAAAAGAAAAAATTTCGGAAAAAGCGGTTCAAATTTTATCTAAAATGATTCAGTTGCTTGGATTAGAAGCAGAAATATCATTTGTGAAAACGGAAACGGGTGAAAATCAATGTAGCTTGAAAACAGAAGATGCTGGCCGTTTAATCGGACGCAAAGGGCAAAGTATCTCCAGCCTGGAATTGCTTTTGAATCGCATTATGAAACGCTGTGATAAGGAATCTCCGTGGTTCTCTCTGGAATTAGATGGTTATACAACAGGCAATAATCATCATAATCGTGAGTCTATTGATTACGACCGCTTTACGCAAATGGCGCTCGATACTGCAAAAGAGGTAAAACGCTGGAAAATTGAGAAAAAACTCGGGCCCTTTGCTGCTGGAGAACGGCGTGCAATCCATATCGCACTGAAAGAAGATCCCGATGTGGTGACCGAAAGCGAAACAATCCCCGGCGATAAATTCCATAAATTGGTTGTCGTAAAGCGGGCAGATTAATCGAAGTTATAATTTATGCGCTGCGGCAAACCGAATGTGGGTAGATCCTTTCGATCAGAAATAATTATTTCTGAAAAATAGAGAATCGATCAATCGTAAAATAATCTATTGTGGAGCGTTAGCATTTTGAATTCGGCATGATTTTAACATTGTTTAGAATCCATGTTCTCTTCCATTGATTTTTAAAAATATTCATAATTAAGAAAAATGGAAAAAAATCAATTTTTGATGGAAAAAAACTTGTAAGATGTCAAATGTTGATGTAAAGTTCATTAATGCCTCTTTACGGAGGTTTCGGTATTCAACATTAATGTAAATTAAGTGTTTTGTAAAAAGTGTAGTTTTTTTATTAAAAAGTAATTGAAAGGAAGAAAAATGAGTCCTAGTTTAATTATTCGTGTTGTTATTATGCTTGTTTGCATAGTATTCGCTATTATTGGTCTGCATAAACAAAAAGAGGGAAAGGAATGGGGAAAGCCTTTGGCTACCGTTTGTGCAATTATTGCTACTTTGGCAGCTTTGTGGGGCATTGTAAAAACGTTTGATGGTAGTGAAATGAAAAATGCACGGAATCGTGAATTGGAATATCAACGGATTCAGTCTCGTGTCTTAGGTAAATATATTGCTAAAAACTTTCCTGGTAAAAAGGCCGTTGTGTTAGTTGATCCTATGATTTATGCAGAAATTCCCGGAGTTACAACACAAAGAACAGATCCTATTTACGAGGGTTTGGTAGAAGGCTTGGGAACGAGTGTAGAAATTGTAAATAAGATTTATCCCCAGCTTCCAAAGATGAATACCCCCCAAGGTGCTCCTGCCGGTGCTCCTGCTGATATGCCTATGGATATGATGATTCCGCCTACAGAAATGTGGTTTACGGCGAAGTCCTTAGCAAAAATTATTCCTCCCGGAACTTCTTATGATATTTTTATCTCTTTGATTAATTTGCCTGTTGGCAGTATGAGAGTTTGCCATGATTTAACTCAAAAAAAGATTGCGTTGATTGGTGGAGACACCAGTATTTACGGTGCTCTTTTTTCCGGTGGCTATGCTGTTGCCGCAGTAACTCATAACCCAAAAGCTATCTATGATGAAAAATCGATTCCAAGAGATGAGATGAAAGCTTTCAATAAACGCTATCTTCTTTTAACGAAAGAAAACTATAAAGAAGTCATTGAAGCGAACAAGAAAATGTTTGCTCCAATGCGCTAAATTTTCCAATTTGTGAAAATTTAAAATGCAAAAAGACGGGATAATTTTTTTATCCCGTCTTTTTGCATATATATTATACATAAAAACAAGGACTTTCTCGAAAGAAATAATCTGGATGACATTATTTTTACTGCTCATTTTATTGGTTTTCCCATTGTGGAATGCATTTTCTGCGGATGCGCCTCTTATTCGTATTGCGCAGGTTACTGCCGTTAACAGCCGGATGATTTCTCGAAATTATCCGGATGCACTCCCGTCATTATTGAAAGCAGTTACCAATACAACAACGCTGAATATTGATCCGGATCCGCTTTTTTTACAAGATTTTTCGGACGAGCGAATTTATACATGCCCCTTTGTTTACATGAATGCTGCAGATCGTAAAGACTGGACATTTTCGAGTGCGGAAAAAGAAGTCCTGAAGCGATATCTGGATCGCGGTGGGTTTCTTTTTATTGATGCTGGAATTACAGCGTCTTTTTTACGGGGAAAGTCTTCGCTGGGGCAGCATCACAGCTACGCGGAATGGGAAGCAAGCCCTGAAATTAAAACGGCATTTAAATCTATCTTTCCAGAACTTAATTTTCGGGCTTTAAAACGCAGCGATCTGCTTTATTCAGTCTTTTTCCAAGGACTCCCAGATGCTGAATTGTTGCCCGATACGGTAAAAAAATATACAATCGAAGAAAAATGGCCCGATGGAACTTATTCCGCTACAGCATTAAAAATAAAGGATCGTATCGCGGTTTTGGCAACGCCAATTATTGCGATGGGGTGGGGTAAAAATAGCCTCGGACAATGGAAAACAAATATTAACTTCAGGGTTTTGCAGGGAAATGACGGCTTAGATGACTTTCTTAAAAGCGCAGCGTACAATGGTCCGCGTTATGAGGTAACGCGTGAAGATCATGGGAAAGACATTATTTTTTGTCAAGGGAATTCAATGCCGGCATGGATTGAGGAACCCGGCGGTATCTGGCGGGTGTTCCGATACTACGGCAGTCGTGAAATAAGTGATTTTGCGCATGCTTTTTATACGCGTTTGGGGACGAATATTCTTGTTTATGCATTTACCCACTAGTATTTCTTGCGGATCTGTTCTTTGATTATATGCCGTTGAGTCTATTTGCAAAAACGACTTCCCCTCTGATGATTTTTTTGGGGAAAAACAACATCTGATGCTTGCAAAGAGGGGCAGTGTGTATATCATTGTGTGGCGAAATGAATTTGCTATTTTGCCCCGTGGGCTGCTGGCATAAAGGAAGGTAGAAAATGGAAAAAAAATCTGTCGATAATCGCCCCATTGGCATTTTTGATTCAGGGTTGGGCGGATTAACGGTAGTGTCCGCATTTCGTAAAGAAATGCCACAGGAAGATGTTGTTTATTTAGGTGATACTGCACGGGTGCCGTATGGTACAAAATCGGTTGAATCCATTATTCGTTTTGCCCGCCAGGATGTGGAATTTTTATTACACCAGGATGTTAAGATGATCCTTGCGGCATGCAATACCGTATCCGCAGTTGCTCTTGATGTATTGCATAAAGAATATCCGAATGTTATGCTGTACGGTGTGTTGGAATCAGGGATTGCCGCTGCACTGGAATCTGCAGCGCGTAGTATTGTTATTTTAGGAACACGGGCAACAATAGCTAGCAATGCTTACGGTCGCGGTATTCATGCTTTGAATTCTTCCATTGATGTTCAAAATATAGCTTGTCCCCTTTTTGTATCATTAGTTGAAGAAGGAATTCTTTCGGGCCCTCTTGTCGATGATGTTCTAAGTTATTATTTAAATGGTTTAAAAGAGAAACCGCCGGCTGCAATTGTTCTTGGATGCACGCATTATCCATTGTTGAAAGATGCCATTGATGGTTTCTTTGCGCATCACGTAAAATTGATTGACAGCGCAGAGGCTGCTGCGTGTTTTATGCGGCAGAAGATTGAGGATATGGGCATTGGATGCGCGGTGGATAAGACGCAGAAATCACAGTATTTTGTCACCGATTCGCCGCGTATGTTCCATGAAAATGCGAGTCGATTCTTAGGCGATTCGCCCGTTTTAGTGCATAAAATTGAGTTGGATATTTAATAAGATAGAATGAGGAGTGGAAACGTGAAAAGAGTTTTGTCGATACAAGATATATCATGCGTAGGAAAATGTTCTCTGACAGTAGCATTGCCGATTTTATCGGCGGCAGGACTCGAGACGGCCATTTTACCTACGGCAGTGCTGTCAACGCATACGGCTTTTAAAAATTTTACATTTCGGGATTTAACAGACGATATCGAGCCTATAACAAAGCATTGGAAAGATGAAAAAATAGAGTTTGATGGAATTGAAACGGGTTATCTGGGGTCTTTTAAGCAAATAGAATTGGTTGAAAAGATTTTTACGGATTTTAATCACCATGGGCAGCTTCATTTTGTGGATCCGGCTATGGGTGATAACGGCAAGCTCTACCCTGGATTTACTCCGGAATTTGCCAAACGTATGGGCGTACTCTGCGGACATGCAGATATTATTGTGCCGAATCTGACGGAAGCTGCTTTTATGCTCGGAAAAGAATACTGCGGTGAGGAATATGATGAAAAATATATTCGTGAACTGCTAAAGTCACTTTGCAGTCTAGGCTGTCGGAAAGCTGTTATAACCGGTGTTACGTTTAAGAAAAATTCTTATGGTGTTGCAGCCTATGATCGTGTTTCGGACGAATATTCGATGTATTTTAATGAATATCTACCGATGTCCTTTCATGGAACAGGTGATATCTTTGCGGCGGCAATGTTTGCGGCATTGATGCATGAGCAGAGTTTACAGTGCGCGCTTAAAACAGCGGTAGAATTTACACTGGAATCGATAAAGAAAACGATTGCGCAGCCGATGTATAATTGGTATGGCGTTGATTTTGAGGCGGCAATTCCGAAGTTACTGGAACTGCTCAAAATCAGATAGCATTACAATAGATAAAAGGACCCGATGAAATCTATATAAAATTTCATCGGGTCCTTTTTGTATAAACTTTATGACGGTAGGCAAAAAATCGTAAAAAAAATGTGTCATTGTGTCACAGTGTGTCATGTCACAAAAAAAATAAGTGTGTCAAAAAATAAGAATAAGACCATAAAAAGAAATGGAAATGGAGAAAAAACATAAAAAACAACAAAACAGGTCTATTAAAATTAACTTGGCATGCTTTGTGTTATATACCACCTGCATGTTTTAATTTTAAGTTACATTTTTATTTAAACAAAAGGAGATAAATAATATGAGTAAGATTTTAGGTATTGATTTAGGAACAACGAATTCATGCATGGCGGTCATGGAAGGCGGTAAGCCGACTGTAATTCAAAATGCAGAGGGCAATCGTACGACTCCATCGGTGGTTGCTTTTACAAAAAATGGGGATCGTCTGGTTGGTTCTCAGGCAAAACGTCAAGCAGTGACCAATCCGAAACAGACTGTTTATTCAATTAAGCGTTTTATGGGGCGTAAGTATGACGAAGTAAAGCGTGATATTGGTCTCGTGCCTTATAATGTAGTAAAAGCAAAGAATGGTGACGCGCATATTGATATTAATGGCAAGCTTTACTCACCGCCGGAAATTTCCGCAATGATTCTTCAGAAAATGAAAGCGGATGCAGAGGCCTATTTAGGTGAGAAAATTACAGAAGCAGTTATTACTGTTCCTGCGTACTTCAACGATAGCCAGCGTCAGGCAACAAAGGACGCTGGTCGTATTGCCGGACTCGAAGTTCGTCGTATTATCAATGAGCCGACCGCTGCTTCTTTGGCTTATGGTCTTGATAAGAAGAAAGACGAAAAGATTGCTGTTTATGACTTAGGTGGCGGTACCTTTGATATTTCAATTTTGGAATTAGGCGAGGGTGTTTTTGAAGTAAAAGCCACGAATGGTGATACGTCTCTTGGCGGTGATGATTTTGATGAAGCTATCATTAATTGGCTTGTGAATGATTTTAAGAAAGAGAACAACGTAAATCTTCGGGCTGATCCAATGGCTTTACAGCGCTTGAAAGAAGCTGCTGAAAAAGCGAAATGCGAATTGTCCAGCAGTAACAGCAGCGAAATCAACTTGCCGTTTATTACAGCGGATCAAAGTGGTCCAAAACATTTGACGCAGACACTGACTCGTGCCAAACTGGAAGAATTGACTGAAGAATTGGTTCAGCGCTCAAAGGTTCCTTGCACGAACTGCTTAAGTGATTCTCAATTGTCATCCTCCGAAATTGATGAAGTTATTTTGGTGGGTGGTATGACTCGTATGCCGCGTGTTCAAAATATCGCCGAGGAAATTTTTGGCAAACCAGCGAATAAGGGTGTAAATCCGGATGAAGTCGTTGCTATTGGTGCGGCAATTCAGGGTGGTGTTTTCAAGGGCGAAGTCGATGATGTGATTTTGCTTGATGTTACACCGTTGTCCCTTGGTATTGAAACACTCGGCGGCGTCTTTACGAAATTGATTGATCGTAATAGTGCGATACCGACCAAAAAGAGCGAAATCTTCAGTACGGCTTCAGACAATCAGCCGTCTGTTGATATCCATGTACTGCAGGGTGAGCGCCAGATGGCAAATGCGAATAAGACCATTGGGCGTTTCCAGCTGTCCGATATTCCGACTGCTCCTCGCGGAGTTCCTCAAATTGAGGTAACATTTGATATCGATGCGAATGGTATTTTGAATGTTTCGGCAAAGGATCTCGGAACGGGGAAAGAACAGAAAATTACGATTACTGCGAACTCCGGTTTAAGCGAAGACCAAATTAAACAGATGGTCGATGATGCTAAAATTCACGCCGATGAAGATAAAAATCAGCGTGAAAAAGTGGATACTAAAAATCAGGCAGAATCCACTATTTTCCAGACAGAAAAACAGCTGAAAGAAAATGGCGATAAACTTCCGGATGAAGTAAAAACACCGGTTAAAGAGGGTATCGAAAAACTGAAAGCAGCTGTGAAAGCAGATGATACTGAGCAAATGAAGAGCGTGATGAAAGAAATCGAAGAATGCATGCATAAGTTTGCAGAAGAAATGTACAAGAACGTAAAACCAAATCCTGGTCAAGGCGGACCCGGTGCAGCAGGCGGACCCGGTGCAGCAGGCGGACCCGGCGCAGCAGGATTCGATCCGAGCGAGTTTGCAAAAGCACAGCAACAAGCCAATGCAAATGGCGGTGCGGCTCCCAATAATAACGCGAATGCCGGAAAAAACAAAAAAGATGACGACGGCGATGTTATTGATGCAGAATATAATGAAAAATAATTCTTTGAACGCTCTTCCGTGTTAAAACGGAAGAGCTATTAAAAGAATATTTTGATACGAAAAAATACGGGGAATGAACCTCGTATAAAAAGTAACGTGTATGTAACGAAAGGAAGTCAACTATGGCAATGAACATTAAACCTTTGGGCGATCGCGTCCTGGTAGAAGCTGTTGAAGAAAAACAAGACATGAAGGGTGGTATTTATATTCCAGATAGCGCAAAGGAAAAACCACAAGAAGCGAAAGTGATCGCTGTTGGTCCTGGAAAGCGCGATGACAGCGGAAAATTAATCCCTGCAGAAGTCAAAGTAGGCGATGTTGTTCTTACTTCTAAATACGGCGGAACAGATATTAAACTGGATGATAAAGAATACAAAATCTTGAATGCCAGTGATATCCTCGCTATTGTCGGTTAATCGCTTGAAGTCGAGATTCGTAAATATAAATAATAATGTTTTAGGAGAAATATAGATTATGTCCGCTAAACAAATTCAGTATGGTAACAAGGGGCGTCAAGCTCTCTTGGCAGGTGTTAGTGCATTAAGTAAAGCCGTTAAAACCACACTTGGGCCAAAAGGCCGTAATGTGATTATTGATAAGAAATTCGGTGCCCCAACCGTAACAAAAGATGGTGTTACAGTTGCAAAGGAAATTGAATTAGCCGACCCGTTTGAAAACATGGGCGCACAGACTGTTAAAGAAGTTGCCAGCAAGACGAATGATAATGCTGGTGATGGTACAACAACTGCGACTTTGCTGGCCGAAGCTATTTTCCGTGAAGGGCTGAAAAATGTAACCGCTGGTGCAAGCCCGATGGGCTTGAAACGCGGTATCGATGCTGCTGTAACAGCGATCAATACCGAATTGGAAAAGATGTCCGTTCCTGTTGACAGTCGTGAACAGATTGCTCAGGTTGCTTCTATTTCAGCAAATTCGGACAAAGAAATTGGTGATATTCTTGCAGATGCGATGGATAAAGTTGGTAAAGATGGTACAATTACTGTTGAAGAAGCCAAAACAATTGATACCACACTTGATGTTGTGGAAGGTATGCAGTTTGACAAAGGCTATCTTTCTCCGTATTTTGCCAACGGCGGTGAATCCATGGAATGTGTTCTTGAAGATGCTTTGATCTTGATTCATGAGAAGAAAATCAGCAACTTGCAGGAAATGCTTCCGCTGTTGCAGATGGTTTCAAAGCAGAATAAGCCTCTGCTGATTATTGCAGAAGATGTTGATGGTGAGGCATTGGCAACATTGGTTGTAAATAAGTTGCGTGGAACATTGAATGTCTGTGCTGTAAAAGCTCCTGGTTTTGGGGATCGTCGGAAGGCTATGCTGGAAGATATTGCCGTATTGACTGGTGCAAAATGCGTTACAGAAGATCTTGGCATTAAACTTGAAAATATTACAGTGGAAGATCTTGGTAAGGCAAAACGCATTACTGTTGACAAAGAAAATACCACTATTGTTGAAGGTGGCGGTGAACAAAGCGCAATTGCTGCACGTGTAAAGATGATTCGTCATCAGATTGAAGAGACTACTTCTGATTATGACACTGAAAAATTGCAGGAACGTTTGGCCAAGTTGGCTGGTGGTGTTGCTGTTATTCATGTTGGTGCTGCAACAGAATCAGAAATGAAAGAGAAGAAAGCTCGTGTAGAAGATGCTTTGCATGCGACGCGTGCTGCTGTTGAAGAAGGTATCGTTATCGGTGGTGGTGTTGCCTTGATTCGCGCAGCGAAGATAGCTCTTGCTAAATTGAATCTTACCGGCGATGAAAAGACGGGTGCTGAAATTATCAGGCGCGCTATCGAAGAGCCACTTCGCCAGATTGCGTTGAATGCTGGTGTTGAAGGTTCCATCGTTGTGATGAAGGTTTGTGAACAAGAAGGCAATATGGGCTATGATGCATACAACAATGAATATGTTGATATGATCAAGGCTGGTATTATTGACCCGAAGAAGGTAACTCGCTGCGCATTGCAGAATGCTGCATCTGGTGCTGGTATGCTTCTGACTACAGAATGCATGGTTTGCGATCTTCCGGAAGAAAATACTGCGTCTTCTGCCGGTGCACCTGGCGGTATGGGTGGCATGGGCGGTATGGGCGGCGGTATGGGCGGTATGATGTAATAATCAAGACCGTACGTACTATTCGTACTTAATATAAAAAAAGCTGCTATGGATTTATTATTCGTAATAATTCATAGCAGCTTTTTTGTAGTGTGCCTTGCTAGCGTACATTCCAATGGGTGCAAGTCCCGAATCTGTCCGGTAGCGGGAAGGATATAGCTGAACATCAAGGGTGCCCATCGTGAGGTGGAATCTGAAGGAAGGTGTAGGCAAATTTTGGACTTACGAACAGAAATCTCATCAGGTTGAGCAATGTGGATAAGGGTGCAATACAATCTTACGTCCAATAGCGGCGCACGGACGTGCATCGTTTTTGATTTCAAATATCGGTTGTCTTGGCGACGTCTTTCTATGTATTTCAACCATAACGGTTTTGGAAAACATACCTATAAAACCTTGAGACCATGCAAGGACGGGCAGAAAATATTCTGCCCTACAATTTTAATCGATTCATTCGTCATTCAGGCGATTTCAATTTTTCTGTTAAAATGGGTATTGTTAATCATTCTTACGCGTCTCTCATGGGTACAAACATGCCGTCGTAATGGGGATGTGTGTATATAAAAATCAGCGGTTGTGTAAGGACGGGTGATTGAACACATCGGGAACAGTACTGATCACCACACTCGTTTTATGTTTATTGTCTAGCGTTGTAGGAGTGTGATTTTTTATTCTTTGCCATTCTTGATTCTTTTTAACTTGCATATTATTTATATACATGTGATAATATAGTTGTGTCTGATTTCAATTTTGTAAATGTGGCAGAAGAACAAATTGTATAAGAAAGACAGATAAAACGGATTTTTGTTTGATATTTTCAAGCAGTCGTTTGTTGTGAAACAAGTTCTTTCTAATTGTCATCTGCAGAATTAGGCGCCTTTTTGTCTGAATTATTTTTCGTTTGTGTTCTTTTGAGGGCCTAGGGTTTCCAAATGCTTCGTTTTTTATTTCCATTTTTTTTAGTCTTATTGTTGTTTTTACCATTTTTGTTTATGATTAAAAACAAAAATATTATTGCGTATCCTACCTTTTCTTTTGCAAAGAAAAAGAGGCACGATTCTTGGTCACATCTGGGCTTTATGTTTTTTTTATTCGCGGTTATTTGTTTTATTGTTGCGGGTGCAGAGCCTTATCGGGAAAAAATAATTCAACGAAATAGAAAGGAACGGTATCGCATTGTTTTCCTTTTGGACTGCTCTGAGAGCATGAATATCGTTGATTTCTCAGTGGGACAAAACCCAGATAAATACTCTGTATTACCGAAATCACGACAAGAAATTGCA
>Ga0172377_10002224_pt1 | contig 19867 bp, 37 predicted proteins | sample Pumphouse3metaG_FD_119749 | JGI IMG/M metagenome (GOLD analysis project Ga0172377, IMG submission 119749) | Leachate microbial communities from a municipal landfill in Southern Ontario, Canada - Pumphouse #3 metaG | ecosystem: Engineered > Solid waste > Landfill > Unclassified | place: Canada...
CCAATCTTTAACCCTACCGTGAAATAGAGAATATGTTTGTGATTCTTTTTCTAATCCAAATCTAGCACCTATTTTTGATAAACGATGATTAACTCCAAATCCGTCCATACCAAAAAATTTATCTGCTCCCTCATCAAACCCACCTATTTTATAAAGTAAATCTTTAGGACAAGAGCATAGATTCCACTCAACTTCCATCCATGTAGGTACATCAATATCATATCTTGGATCAATCCAAGCTGGGATATCAAATTCATCATCTGGGTATTTGTTTCCAAGTACACTTACTAATTTATTATTATCTCTTAAATAATGTGCATATAGTCTTCCTAAAATATCAGCATCACCAAAAGTATAATCTTGCCAACTTACGATTAATTCTCCTTTGGATTGTTCAATCATTCGGTTATAAGAAGCATTTAAGTCCCATACTTGCCATTTTTGAAGTGGTGGCATACCTACATATTTAAAAATACAATCGTGTAAAACTTCTCTAACTTCAGATTCCATTTTTTGTGGAGTACAGACTATCCACTCAAAGTCTTTAAAATCCTGATAAGTAAGTGCTTGTTTTACTATTTCAAGTCCCTGTGGTCTCACACTAGGGCTAATTACTGTTATCTTGGGCATATTTAAAAATTTCTAACCAATTAACTTGTGGAGCTAAATAATCTTTTACACTATGAGTAGAAAATGTAGGTATAGGAACGAATAACTTTTGTCCTTCTTTGGCTATATCAATCCAGACAAAATGGTCAAGGTATCCGTAACGATTAAATATATCTAAATACTTTATTAAAACATCTTTTCTTAAACCAAATGTCATAGTACAAGTTTCTACGGATCGGAATATATGATCATCTATTAATTCAATCTGACAGATATTGGAGTGTTGAGTACGGTCTTTGTAGTAGTTCAAGTGGTTATATGGTGAAACAAGTCCTAACTCTTTAATTCCACTAATATATTTTTTAACGTTAAGTGTAGGATTCCACCAATAATCGCATTCTAAAAAAAGGATTATCTCATCGTCTTGCTCACTAGCCATTTTATATTGTAAAAGACAAGTTTCATTTATACCTATTTTAGTTGGAATATATTGATACTCAAATGGACATAATTCTTCTATCATTTCAGCCTCTAGATAATCACAATAATCAGCTAAGACTACTACTTTAGGTTTTATATCTTTAAATGCTTCTACAAACGACTTAAAACAAGCCTTATTTAACTCAAACTTATTATCATCAAATATAGGAGATGGATTACTAGAGCGGATACTACACAAACGATAGTAAACTACAACATTATTCATTTTGTTTTTCTACCCATTTAATGGTTTTGTATAAATTTTTAATCATGTAATCTAAGTCTTCTATTGAGGTTTCTATACCTGAGGTTACAGTAATAGTTTGATTAGTGTATTCAGTCAAAGACTTCTCTATCTCATCTATTAATTGTCCGATATAGGTAAATTGTCTGGTTGCTTTTACATTACCGATTATTTCTACTTCTTCTCCGGCAATAGTCTTTTTAATGAAGTTAGCTATTACATTTCTGTTTTTATCGTTTAAATTCATGTGTTCACCAAATAATGTATGAGGACGGATAATCACATAATCAAATCCTTTTTCCTTAGCCATTACTTGTAAAATCTTTTCATTAGCTCTTTTCTCAATAGCATAAACATTAAGTTCTTTTTCAGCTTCCATTGAGGAGATATAGATAAATCGTTTTACGCCACACTCAATCGCATCTTCTAAAACTTCTGCAAATATAACTAAATTATTTTGTGTATGCTCTACAATATGTGAGTTACTATTACGGCTATCACCATCACAAGCTAGATGAATAATTACATCAGTTTGTGGTGATGGAAAAGTGGTAGATACTTCGTATTTCTCACTTAATTTATTTACTAAATTAGTTCCAACAAAACCTTGGTTTCCATTGATATAAATTTTAGAGTTCATACCAATTTATGTCCTCTGGTTTAATACCATGTTTCTTAATAAATAAATTCCTATTTTTATCTTGAAATTTATCTCTACCAATTTTTCCAATAGTCGCTCCGCCTTTGTGCTTATATTGAACTATGTCAGTCCAAATACAGGGCATATATTTTTTCCTTGATCTATAATAAAAATCCCAATCATCATACCCCCAATAATCATAATCTAAATCCCAACCTATTTTTTCAAACTCTTTTCTATTAACAATAAAGGCACTGAAAAACATACCCTCTTGTGGTGCTATATTTTGTTTAACTTCTCTACCTTTATAAAAATCATCATTCAAACCTAACATCTTAGGGTGAACCATTAAAATATCATCTTCAAATAAATCTAATAATGGTTTACTCCAATTAGGTGGTAAGAGAATATCGTTATTAAGAACAGCCACATAATCACCTAACGCACACTTCATACCAGTAGTTATAAAGTTAGGAAAACCTTTTTTAGTAGTTACAATTCCTATTCCATGTTCCATACAATATTCTTCAAAATATTTAGGAAGTATTGAATCGTCTGTTGTTATACAAATCGTTTCATCAGAGTAAGGATAAATAGTATCCAAGGCTTCTATTGTCATTTTGACAAGTTCTTCATCTAATAAATGGCATTTAACTATTGAAGTCATCATATTTCTATCCTCTCACACTTTAAATCGCTAAAATCTATACCACACTCTTTTTCGTACCACTTAAAGTCATTATCAAACCATAAATCTGCGTTTAAAACTTGTACAGTATCCTTTTTCCATAAACCTTGCGTTTTAAAGTCTCTAGTGAGTTGTTTAGGCATAAAATGAAGCGTGTCATAGCTTATTCCCCAATTTCTAAGTTCATTTATTGTTTCTTCTTGCCTTTCTGGATTACGAGCGGTTAAAATATAGATTTTATTATTATTTCGTTTCTTTTTTAACCAGTAAGTAAGCAATTTAAAGAAGTCAGGATTAGTTGTTATTACTCCATCGAGGTCAAATACCCATGTTTTCATTTTTCATTAAAAACTTTAACCCAAGAGTCTGAAATTTTTTCCCACGAATAATTTTTGGCAAAATCAATTCCTTTATTACTTTCTTCTTCCCATTTCTTTTCATCTCCCATTAAACATAAAAGTTCAGTAATATATTTTTCTTTTACTACTGGATCGTAAATCTCTCCATCGACTTTAATTCCACTTCCGACTGTTTCTTTTAAAGCAGCACGATTAATAACACAAGGCACACATCCATATTTCTGGCAATTAAGTGCTGTTATACAATTTATCTCATCAAAGTCAGTACAATATACCCACACACCAGCCTCTTGAGTTGCTTTGTTAAGTTCTTCTTTTCCTACTCGTCCATATTCTGTAATTCCTTTTTGAGTCATTAAGTCACACATCTTTTTCTTCCAAGCCATACGTTCTGGATTATTAGAAAAAGCTTTATCGAAAAGATTCCAACCATAATAAATTGAAAGTGTAGCATCGGGATATTTTTCAATAATTCTCGGCCATAGTTTAAGAAGCCAAATTAAACCACGATCATACGAACTGGCATAGAGTAATTTATGTTGTTTAGATTCCATTTGATATTACCTCAAATTTTGAATTACTAACTTCAGGTGCTAAATCTCGGTGATAATTACTTTTAACCATTATTTTATCCGTATGTTTAAGATTTTCTTTATTAAAGATTAAAGGTGAATAAATATCGTGTAGGTCTATTAAGAATTTCTTACATTTAACTTGTCCGGCCAACTGATTACCTCTCCATTGAATAAAGATGTTAAATTCATCTGTAATATTGAAGTAATACCAAGGTAAGTAAGTTACTCCGTTAATTACACACTCTTTTTCAGGATCACCATAGACAGTAACCTTGTAACCTTTTTTAGTCCACTCCTCACTTAGTCTTATGACTGCTGTTTCACTTCCACCAATACCAGACTTTAATGAATTTCCATCCCACTTCTCAAAATGGTCAGATCCGAAGTTGGCAAAGTAACAAATCTCTTTATCCCCCCATTTACGAGGTTTTAAAGTTCGTTTAATCCAATTACGACAAAATGGTTGATTTGATATTGCTTCAGGTAAAGCATTTATTATATTGGGGATAATATCTAATTTGTCAATCTTATCTATGTAGTCAAATAACTGGTCTGTATGTTTACAAGCCTTTTCTAATTCGTTAAGGTCTTCTAAATACATTACATTTTGTAAGTTATTATCAGTTGGATTTTCTTTGTAAAGTAAGTCAGCACTCTTGAAGCTTTTCTCTACATCTTTTTTAACATTAAAATTAATCTTGACTGCCATTTCACTAGCGAGGATTTTCATAGCCTTTAGATTAATAATGTTTCCTGTCTTAGTATCTATTGGTAAACTCATTCCTAGGTCATACCAGAATACAGATTCTCGGTATTTATTAGCATCATAATAAGCAGAAGCTAATCTAAGATACGACATTGGATTGTGTGGCCACTCTTGAATAGAACGGTGATACCAATTTATCGCATTTAATAAGTCGTTAAGTTTAACATAAGCAGTTCCTATAATTTCACTAGCTACTCCTCTTTCTTCATCCCATCCACTTTTAGATATGTATTCCTTACCCATTTCTATAGTGTTAATTAAATCTATTTCTTGATTACTTTCAACATAAATTTTCATTAAATAAAGCAATGTTCTTGGGTCTGCTTCTCCTTTATCTCTCTCCTTCTTTAATTGTGCTTCTAATATAGTTCGATTACGAATCATCTTATCTTCAAGACTATTAGCTATATCAGTGTGTAGGATGGCGATAGGAGTGTCTTTGGAATACTTAATACTTGAGTATTGAGATTTAAAGTTTTCTATTGGGACTGGAGTTTCGTGTAACATACCTTTCCAAGTATGAGTTTCCGGTTTAATAAGTCGTTCTCTCATGTGCATAATCTCAACTTCATTTAAGTTCTTTAAAGTAGGTTCTCCGTTAAAAGAACATCCATACCAATATTCAAAAAATACTATATCTTTATGATTTTTAAGACTTTCTTCTGCTATAGGTCGTAAAAATTGGCCATTTACAACTTCATCGTCAGAATCTAGCCACAAAATCCAGTCATAACCTTTAACTTGTTTAAAATTAAAGTTTCTTTGTTCACTAAAGTCACTATTCCATTTAAGATATGAGTAATTAAACTTATTTTCTTTACAATATTTCTCCGTTTCTTTGGTTTCTTTACTATTTGCAGTAATAAATACTCCATCTACGTAGTCTTTAACAGTATTAATACAGTTTTTTAGTAAAGGAAGTTCTGAATCCCCTTTACAAATCATACAAAGTGCAATTTTCATGTATAGTTAGATGAATTTAAAAATGGATAACGGTGAATCATTTTATCTACAAACTTTCTATCAGTGACTATAAGTTCTGGAAACATGGTTTTAATCATTGAGAACATATGTGGTGGAAATTTAAGTGATTGTTTCCAACCTTTTTTAACAGATTCACTTAATGATTGTTCTAATGCTCTATCTAATTCAACATCATGGGCTAGATCTTTTACTTCTTCAGGAAATATTTTACTCCATACTTGAACTATATTATCTATCATCAACCAAAATATAGGAGAATCTAAATCAGCTGGTGGTCTACCTAACTTTTCATAAACTTTAATCAAACCTTCTGCTAATCCATCAAAGAATCTATCTACTTTACTTGGAACTCGATAATCGTTCAAGTTAAATGGTGTCATTAAACGTATTATACCAAAATCCCCCCATTTTACAGGGGGGATAAAGAATAGTTTAATTAACTATTAGAGAACAGTTGAATATCCTGTTCGTTTGACAGATGCTCTTTCGGCATAACTGTTCAAAGTCATCTCGGTTGTATAAACACCTCGATCATAATGACCAGAAGTACCAAGATCTTTCCATCGTGGTTCACTGTTCTGTAAGAATTGCATTTTGAAAGTATCTTCTCTCAAAGCATAAACAGTAAGTGATCCAGCAACGTTTCTAACATCTTTGTGAGGGATAATCATTACTGATTGACCAACACTAGAATCGTAAACTTGAATTTCGTTGACTAATTTCTTTTCAGAAGCATCAATATTTCTAGTTAAGTTAGAAGTGAAAGTAGCAATTCTTCGTTTAATAACCATAGGACAAACTAAGATATTGGCAACATATTGAGAACCAACTTGATCCCAAGAATTTTGCATAATATCATTAAGTTCGTTTTCAGTGAACGAAGTACCACAAGCACGAGCAGTCACATTAGTGGAAACACATCCATCAATACCTGCTAAACCTCTAGCAACACCTGAAGCTCCACTAGCATAAGCACCGTTCAAGATAGCATATTCCATTTTAGCTTTAAGCCTTTTAAGAGCTTCAGCTTTTTGGAAAGCCCATGGATTAGTACCAGTAGCAGTAGCGACATTTTGTTCAGTATCAGAAACTTGCACAACTTCATCGATAATAGCAGTTCTGTTATTAGAACGAGTTGGAGCGGTTAAATCAGCAGCAGCAATGTCTGAACCTTCAGCGACAAATGTAATAGAAGTAGGACGAGCTGTATTATAAACTACCCACTCTGAAAGAGGTTGAGTAGCTGCAGGAGCAGTACCTAAATTAGTCACCAAATAATTGTCAGTATTTGGACTAACATCTTTTAATATTGATAACAACGACTCTTTTTTTGAGGCATCATTATCGGAAATCATACCAATAGCCATATTTTTAATTTAATTATTAATAACCACTTGCCTGTAAACGGGCAAAGATGGCATCTGCATCACCCTTTCTAGTACCATTTACTAATTCAGAATTATTTGAACTAGGTCTAGCACTGCCTGTCATTTGTGCTTGCTCTTTAGCGGTTTCATGCTTAAAGTTTTCGATAGCTTCTTTTTTGGCTTCTTCAGTTGTATTTTTCTCGTATTGTTTAGGATCATAGATTTCAGACTGTACTTTTTTAGCAGCAGCCATAAAATCAGATTTACCTTCCACAAATTGTCCTATCATTTCGTTCCTTACGGCATTAAAAAATTTAGGATCATATTTTGGATTCCCTGGCTCTAACCAAGGAAAAGACTCATGGACTTTTTTACTTTCTTGAGTTTCCTCAAGTCTTTCAATTCGTTCACGAGCTTCACGAGCTTCATTTTCAGCTTTGAAAGCCCTATCTTCAGCATCTCGTTGTCTTTTTTCTAAAAGAGCAGCATCGACATATCCATTTTCATCAACTAGATTCCCATAATTCGGTTGTGTCTGAGCAACTGAATTGGAACCTCTTTGAGGTCTTAGACTGTCTAACACAGATAAAGCAGGTTCTTTAGGTTGAGAGTTTTTAGTTCTCTCTAATTCTTCTGCTAATTCCTTATTATGCTGTTTGAGTTTCTCAAATTGTTCTTTGGTACGTTCACTCGCATCTTCAGGTAACTCTGCTGGTGTTTCAGAAGCGGTCACTTCTTCTAGGTTTTCCTCAACCACATTATCTTGACCTTCAATGATTTCATCAGGCATTTGAAATCTCCTTTTAGTACAGATGATTAATTGCTACAGTTTAAAGTCGGAGCATCAGACTTGTACTAATTGAGTTATATACAAATGATGCTTTGATAATCAAGTTTTAGTCTTTAGATATTCTTTATACAAAGGTAATACATCACCTGTTAATCCAAAACTACATTTTTTACATCTCATTTCTTGAGTTCCTATCAGATAAAATTCGTGATGACATTTATTAACTTCAATCTTAGCAGAATACTTTTCACCATCAAAAGTTTCCTCTTCTATTGGTTCTAATTCTTTTTTGCTTTCTCCAGGTGCCATAGTATATCGTCATCAATTAAACCTTTAAATTCTTTATTTTCATTAATCTGTTTAATCTTACCTGATAAGATATTTTCATCAAGTAAATCTATTATTTCTTGAAATACTTTAGATTTAGCAAAAGCAAAATTATACTGTCTGAGAAATTCCTTGTTGTTGGGGGCTGACATTGGATCCACCCATTTGTTCTGCACTTGAGACTTGAGGTAAGGCAGGAGAACCTCCTTGACCTTGCTGTCCTGGGATAGATCCATTAGGGTTTTGAGGAATCCCAACTCCTTGTCCTGATAATTGTTGGACTTGCTCGAAGTATTTTTCACTGTCTTGGGTTGAGCCATTTGTGTTTAATATATCAACTAATAACTCTTTAATCTTTGGTTTATAGTTTTCTTGTGTAAGTAATTGTAACACGGTTTGATTAGTCATCATCTCAAAAGTCTTATTAAGAGATTCAATAGTTTGAACATCAGAACCAGCAGCCATACTCTTAACATCAGCTATGTAATCAAAAGAACCATCAAAGTCTTCACGAGTTAAATATAAGTCAGCTCCATCTCCCATATCATTAATCTGCATCTTTGGTTTTATCCTCATCTTAGAGAAATCTTTTTCTTTTGGATTCTCAATTACTGGATACTTTGGCAACTTGGCATTTTGGTACATATCTTCCAAATCTAGATCACTCATATTTCCACCAGCACCCATAACTATTTCTTCAATCATTTTAAGTGCTTCACCGGGGACTTCTTCTTGATCCATACCTAATCGTTTAAAGTAAGAGAAATTATCATTTCCTAAGATCTTAAGTAAGTATTCTTGTTTGTTAGGATCGGTAAATAAGAATTGTTTGTTATTACTTAACCACATACTCATCATGTCAGCGATAGTTTCTGATAGATCATTTTGATTCTTCTGATCCATAACACTTTGTTGCTTAATACTAGCTTTAACTTCGGTAGCTGTTTTATCAGGATTAAATTGATCCACTTGGCTAACACCTTGACTCATAGCGTTCATAGCTGCATTAAAAGCTGATGTAAGTGAAGAATAAGAAGTTTGAAAATATTGTAAAGCCTCTCCATTACCTTGAGTTTCAGTTACCCCATCAGGTCTTGTCATAACCCATTGAGCATCAGGACCATATTGGATAGTTTCCATACGAACTGCACCTTCAATTATTTTTAAAGGTGGACGAATACGATTCTTCAAAGTATCTAAGAAACCATTTAATACGACTTGGATAGCTCTCCAAATACCTAAGACTGGTTCTACCTCACTCTCACCGATTGGATCATCACTTAGAGGATAATAACAAAGTTGAACTACTGGAATTTTACCGTGTTCATAAGGATTGGATATATCTCGAAGAATAACTTTATGTTTAGGACAAAAAGTAATCCAACGGTCAGGTCTATATTCGGTTACAACTTCAATTACTGGAAAAGATTTATCCTCTCCCATTCTATCAGTCATACCTTTTAGTTCTTTAACTCTAGAAGAATAGTCATTGTCTCGTCTATCTTGAGTTCCTTTATCTATAATCTCTTTAAGATCTTTAAGTCCGGGGTAAATATCAACTCCAAGTTTATTTTTATTAGCATTTTCTAAGTCCTCAATTTTCATATATTGACGAACTTGAAACCATCTAGCATTACGAATATTCTTACAGTTAGGATCAATACCACAATCTCTAATATCCAATGGTTGAAACTCATTTCCCTCAAAGATTACATTACCTTTATCATCTTTACGAACCATCCAAGGTACTAAAGCAAATTTAGAAGCATATAATCTAGTTTCTTGGTCCATATTAGACCATTTTTGAAGCATTGAACCACCATAGTTTGCAACATCCCAATCATAATCTAATTTAGCATTGTTAAGTTTAGCCTTAATAACATCACTTCCCTCTCTAGGGATTAATCTACCTCTTAATTTTGAATTAAGTATACGAGCATTTTTTTCATTTACGACTGTTCTAATACGAGGGTCTATAACCCGAGAAGAAAAAGGCCAACTTTCAGGTAATTTACCCCAATAAGCATCGGTTATATCGTTCCAACCGTTCTTACGGGTTCGTCTAATGTCCATGTCTTCAGTCCAAGACTGATAATGGGAATCTACTTCAGTATATTTATCTGTCATAATACTGTTTTAACCTATTAAGTCTTTGATAATCAATTTATGCAACTCTTTTGACATTTCTCTAATTTCTTTCATATCATCAAATCCTTGTTTAAAGAAGTTGTAACAATCAGGACAAATTCTTAAATGTTCATTATAAAATACTTCGAATAAGTAAGGATCAATAGTCAATGGCTGTTCTGCTCCACATATCTGACAATACCAAGTAGTCTCTAACTCTGGTTTACCTATTCCTTCTCTAACACCACCCCATTTAGTTCTTGAGTGTGATTTACGAAAGTTCTTTATCTTTGGTAGGTCTACTCTATTATCCATTTTTTTGCATTGTAAACTGGTATGTAAGACATTGGTTTAATATATGACATTGCAAAATACCTAATCATATCCATAGCATCATCATCTGCTTTGTAAGGAACTTCTTTAATAATTCCACCGCTTTTATTTTCTAGCCATCTATATTTTTCAAATTCATCTGCTATCCAAGTTAAATTCTTACTAAACATTAGGGTAGGTTTACCAGTATCAGCTCTTATTCTTAATAATTCAGCAACTTTAGTAATTCCATTTTTAACACTATCTGGTCCTTTTTCTACTGGATTAAAATTAACTCCAAATTCTTGTAATTGTTGAATACTCATTGGTTGAGCTGAATCTGCAACTGGATTGCTTATATAATGTCCGGAATCTTTTGTCTTAACTACTTCAGCTATTTGTCTTTCTGTAAGTCCTGTTTGGTATAAACCATCATAACAATACATTTCTGTTCCTTCTGAATTAATAGCAAAATAACCTAATGCTGTTTTATGAGCAAATCCAAAATCTAATGCTCTAGTAAATGTATAATTAAAGTTAAGGTCTGGTATATCAACCATGTGGATATCTCTGTTGAAATCTTTATAGATTAAACCTGACATCTTCCTAAACTCACCTAGTATCTCTTGTGCAAAACTATCTTCGTCCATTTCCTTTTTCATTGACTCTATTTCTTCTCTTGGTATATGAGGATTATCATAAGTTGTATAGTGATGATAAGACCAATCAGGTTCGTTCATTTCACTTAATTCTTTAAAATGATTAAACCCATTAGGAGTAGAGATAAACCATACATCTGCTTTACTATCTGCAAGAGTAGGACGGACTACTTTCCATACTTCTTCCCATTTGTCTATAAAAGCAGTTTCATCAAAGATACATAAATCTATTCTTACACCTCTTAATGAATCTGGAGTATCAGCACCCTTTAAGAATATTTGTGATCCGTTAAGTAATTCAATATATAATTCTGTTTCATTAGTTCGTTTAATAGCTTCTGGTGGTACTAATTCTTTAAGCATTGACCACATAATAGCTTTACTTTGTTTATAAGTTGGGGAAACATACCAAACAATACTCTTTTCTTTCTCTGTTGCAAATCGTAATATCTCTACGCTAACTAAATATGATTTACCTGATCTACGACCAGAATTTATGACTTTAAATCTGTGTTTGTCATTAAATACTTGAGTTTGCCAATATGTTAATTTAAGTTTCTTTTTCATTAGTTGTCTCTAAACCAACTAAACCTTTTAATTCTGATATTCTAATGTCTTTTCTTTCGGTCAATTTATTTTTCATTTTCAAAGCTGTTTCTAAATATCTTTGTCTAACAGCATAATCTGGTAATGTTCTATCAGGTTCAGTAAGTGATGTTTTAACCATTGTAGCTTGTAATCCTTCTTTAGTTACTTCTGTTAATAAATCATCAGGTAAGTATTCTTCTAATAAGATTTCCCAAGATTTAGATTCTGTTACTTTTGTTGGTGATTTAGCAGTATTTGGTGAGTAACCTTGTTCTATCATTGCTTTACCTATCCCAATTCCACCATTTTCTACCACTCTCTTGAATACTTTTTTAATACGAGGTTTTACTCCTTTCATTAGCAAACATTATACCATTTTGCTAATAACTTCTCATACCATTTAGTTCTTGTATTCTTACACTTGGGCATTTTTGTCCTTCTACTTCTTTTATTTCCGGTATTTCTGATCCATCAAATCTTTTATTACATTTAGGACAAGCGTAATAAGTGTTTTTATCTTTCCAACAACCTAATCCTGAAAGTCTTATATATTGCCAAATTTCTAACATTTCATTACAGTTAGGACATTTAGGGACTATATCTTCGTACATAAGTGAATTATATCAAATATATCTAAATATAAATTTATGAGTTGATTTTCTTTTTCTTATTAAAACTCTACTAATCATATCTGATCTTATAAATAAACATCTTGATGCTTCTGCAATACTATCCCAAATAGTTAATTCATTACCTTGTAAATCTAATTGCTTAATTTTCTTATTTAATATATTTTCTTTTCTTCTTCAACAAAAGAACTCTTTCTCATTACGGCAGCCTTACAGTATTTACATTTAATACTATGTTTTATCCAAATTGGTTCTATATCTGGTTTACCAGTTGAATTTCTTTCATATGATGGATTTTTAATTGCTTCTGAATACCAACCTCTATCACTGCAATAATTACAAATCATATTACTTTTCCTTTTGTAAACTAATAATTTCATATTTTTGAATTTTATGTAACATTCTATGATGTTTAGGACACAACCATCTAACTTCCAATGGTTTAGAATAATCATCGTGATGAGCTTGTACTATAATTTCACCACAAACTTCACAAGGTTGTTTTTTAAGACTACCTTTTTGTATTTCATAAGAAACAATATAATGTGCTTTATATTTTTCTGGATATCTTTTTATTGATAGATAAGTATGTTTCAAAGAATTAATTTTTCCATTTTCAGTCTTAGTATACTTACGACTTCTATCTCTTTCTTGTTCTAAGTTATCTTTATAATATTTTATTGAAAGTTCTTTTTGACATTGTTTACAACGGGTAAAATATTCCTTACCTTTTTTATAGAAAGAATAAAAATCTGATGTTGGTTTTTCTTTTTTACAAACACTACAAATTTTATCCATTATGCTCCTTTAAACTAATAAGTAATTGTTTATTAAAGTCTAGGATTTCATTTATTTTTTTAGATATTATTACTTCATCAGAAGTTTCTGAATTATAGTTAAATATAGATTTACCACAAAAAAGTATCTTCTCTGGCACTATTAACTTATCTAGGTGTTTGTTTATCATTTCGTTGGACTCACCAATATGATGATTAACCGAACTATCCGCTATTAAAGACAAAGAAGCATATTGATTAATTAATTTTTCAACATATTCACATAGATTTTCTTTTGGATTTTTTGCATCAGTTCCAACCAAAGAACCTTTATTACATAGTAACTTTTTTTCAACTTCACTAAGTTTAATATAGGACATAGGGAGCTTATCCTCACTATGTTCATCTAGGTGTTTAGTGGTTTGGGTAGGGGGAGTATTATCAAATCCAACAATATAATCTTTCATCTTACCTATTGGTCTTTTTTCTCCACAAATTTCACATTCTAAAAAATTCCACCTATAATCCTTTTTCCATTTATGTTCACATACTGGTTTATTGGTTTGGGTAACCATATTAACTGTATGGTCTTTTTTCCAAGCTTCATAATCTGGACATCTATTACCATTAACATCTGCACCTCTACCATGGCACTTTGTACAATAATGGCTAGTAAATTCTTGTTTACCCGTAGAGGGCTTTTTATTTAATATACGCTTGACGGGTTCTTTAGTTTTTTGTTTCAGTCCAGTATTGGTGGGTTGATTATCTATCAGTCCAGTATCATTTGTTTTTGGTTTCATTTCATTTTTCCTTTTGATTGAATTGATAACTTATATTTTTTATAGACTATTCCTGCCTGTTTAGTGATATTATCCGCAATTTCTTTATTAAATAATTCTTCAACTGCTTTATGATAAATAGCCATAACAAATATTCTTTCTTCTTCTCTACCTATTTCTATACCCTCCAAATAATATTTTGCTAATTGGTCACATAAAAATTGTTTGATATTTCCCCAATCGGTTACAGTATGAATACCATCATTTTCTCTATATTTATAACCAAACTCCACTTCTTCTCCAATCATTTTATCTGGTTCTAAAGTTGGTATTCTTTTATCAAACTCTTTCACCGCTTCTGATTGTAGTTTTGATAGGTTCATAAAAAGTTAATTAAATCTTTAATTGGGTCATTTAATTTCATTAGTTTTTCCATTTTATCCTTAGCCTCTTTTGATTGTTTATTTACTATTGGTCTAATTTGTTTTTTAATCTCTTCAAATTCTTCTTTGGTTATAACCTTTTTGTAGATTAGAGTAGCCAATACTGAAGCATTAAAAACATCTAATTCAAACAAGGTCTTTTCTAAAAATTCTTGTGCTTCATTTTTTATTTTCTTTTCTTTATCTTTTGTCATTTTGTTTTAACTCTAATGAATAACCAAGTATATTAGCCATTTTTATAAGTTCTATTAACCTTATATCTCTTTTCCTGTGTTCAATATAAGAAATACCCATAGCAGTAATTCCTAACATTTTTCCTAATTCTTTTTGCCCGATATTTTTATCTCTCCTAGCAATAAATAAGGTTTTAATAATATTCCACCTCTTATTATCTATCTCTTTTATTACTGTCATATTAGATTTTGTTTTCATAGGGATTTAGAATTTTAATTTATCTTTTAATAATAACCACCAAAGTTTTATTCCAGCCATAAAGTATCTAAATTTAGTAACCTTTTTAATTCCATTAGTATTCCATTGAAAATTAGGGAACTCTACTCTTGGTGGTGCTTTTTTGTCAAATTTTAAGGTTGGATAATGATTATTTTTATTACAATCAATCTCAAAAATTATTTCTTTATTTATTGCTTTTTGTGTTTTCATAGGGATTTAAGGGTAATTCTAACTATCGCACCAATTGAATGGGCAAAGACTTCATCTAAAGAATTTTCACCAATATAATGAAATATATAATCCATAGCGTGAAATGCTTCGTGGGCTAAAGTTCCAATCATATCTTCTCTGTTGGGTTCTTCTTTTAGGGCAATTACTGGAAAAGAATGTGAAATAGCAAATAATTTTCCCCTATTATTGGCAAAGTCTATTGGTTCGTGTTCAGTATAGTGATAATCTTTTAGGACTTTTTCTACATACTTTTCACTACCCCAACAAACCACTACTTTATATTCATCATTTAGGACTGGAATTACTACTGTTTTTTCTTTCACTCCTTTTTTTATCTCTCTATTATCTTGTTTAATGTTTTTCATAAGGGGTTATTTTAAATAATAGCAAAGTGTTGAAGTAATTTAATTACAACCCAAATAATAAAACTTACTATTGCCGCATTGGCTATTATGGCTAAAAAAGCCATTAGTATTGTTAAGTGTTTCATAATATCCTTTTATTTAATTAGTAATGATTTTGGTTTTTCAATTACTTTAAGTGTTTGTTTTGATTTCATGGTTATTTATTCCAACATTGTTTACTAGCGTCCCAAGGTTGAAATCCTCTAGTTTTTAATAATTTGTATCCGCAATCAATATTATCTACAAAATCCCATCTTTCACCAGTACATCTATTTCCGTCCCAAGTTCCAATAATAATTTGGTAAATCCCTTTTGCTGTACTAGATTTATTTTTAGCTTCTGGATTTAGTGAACTTTCACATTTTGCAACTCTAATAAATTTAGAAATTGTATAGTCATCATATCCTAGTTCTTGACCTCTAATTCTAATGTATTCTAAAGGTTCTAAATCGTGTGGATCTTTTGTAGTAGTGTTTTCTACTGCTTTAACCTCTATCGGTGTTTGTAGAGCCTCTGGTAGAGTCTTTTTATGTCCTTTTAAGTAACCAAATACTACTAAAGTGATTAAAACTTCTAAAACTATAACTCCCATCCAAAAATTGTTATATTTTAGATTTTCTAACTTTTGTCTTTCTCGTAAGTCAATTCTATATAATCGACTTCGTTTCATGTATTGTCCTGTTTTATTGTTTCTCATAAGTTTAATAAATTTTTAACTAACTAGCATTCAGTAAAAAAGGTAAGGCGTATAGGGGCAGAGACTGTTTCCCATGCTTTACCCTCTATACTAAATGCTAGTTGTTAAATTGCGTTCCACCTGCATTTGAGAACATCTTTTGTTTTTTCTAGCCTACTGCTATAAGCTAGGGTTCAAACTCTTTTTTAGAGATGTTGTTTGTCTCATCTGGTTATATTATATTCCTACAAGTGGAACTATGTCAAGTGGCAAATTTATTAATATCTTTCATAACTTCATAATATTGCTTTTTCTTTGGTGGTGATAATTTATCTTTTAAACTATCTCTAATCTCTTTTAATTTTTGTAAACTTTTATCTCTTTCTTCTTTAGGCATTATTAATGCTTCTGTAATTGGTGTTTGTATGGTTTGTTTGATAGGAACTATATATTTAAAAAACTTTGTTAAAGTCATTTCCCCAACTTGGACAGTATCAGATCCAGAATAAATAGATTTAAGAAAAGCATTTCTTTCTACATCTGTTAGATAAAACTTATCTTTACCACCATAACTTAATTCCCATTTACGAGTTGGTGTTTGAGACATATAATTAGCCGGTTGTGAGATCGGCAATAACGAATTTTCCATTTGTTCCTCCTTGTTTAATTTTTAATGCGTCTTTCTTTACCCAATTACATAAAGCAGAGTAATGGTTCTTATAAGGACTTTTACCTTTAGCTGAAATCCAGTTTTCCATATCATCAAGTCTTGATTTAACAAACGAAACAGGAACTTGATATTTTTCTGATATTTTTTCTAAATCTTCTTCTTTTATATTATTTATATTAATATAATTATTATTACTACTAGTATTATTACTACTACTATACTCCCACCCTGACGGTGGGGTATAGGTGGGGGTAGGGTATTCTTTCCCCTCAATTAAGGTATTTTTTATATTTTCCGGTATAGAATTTTTCTCTTTGTCTATTGCCACTTCAAAACTCTCTCCAACAAAACCGTTATATCCTTGGGAATTAACTACATACACCCAACCATTATAAAATCTTATTTTAGGAGACAATTCTTCTTTAATTTTATCCAGACTATAAATTTTAGTATCAAAAGTTATTTGGCGATCTGATATTTCATAACAACCAGTAAAACCAATACTTTCATTAGTAATTAAATAAAGGAATAGTAATCGAGCATTTTGACTTAAGGAATAAAACCAATTATCTTTCCATATCTTGGTCCATATTTTTCTTTGTTTCATAGTTTGTTTGTTCAACTTGTAACCCTGTGTTTTGATCTATGACGATAACTCCCTTACCGTTACATGACCCACAGATTAGTTGCCCGTGTTTAACCGAACCAAATCCGTTACAAACCGGACATTTAGCGGGGATAAAACGAGGTATGTTTGTATCTTGCATGTGTGTATCTAAATTAGTAATTACTATCATAATAAACCTTTATGTTTTAATTTCAATATGACTCATATATAACAATCCATATCAAGTGTAATTATCTTTTATTTGGGTACTTGTTTCTTCCACTTATTGGAATATAATCAACTTATTAACAGTTAAAACAAAATATGAATGGACATGATGACTTAATAGCACTTACACCATATGATAAATTAAATATGGAATATGATGAGGAAGGTAATGAAATAGAAGTTGAAGAAGAACCAAGAAATTTAGTTCCAGGTAATCCTATTATTGATTATGACAAAGAAGGATTATTACACAATCAAGAAAGATTAGCCCATGAAGATTTAATGGATAGATTATCATTTAATCAAGATGATAGATAATATGAAATTAACTAAAGAAGAAATATATACAACCATTGAATGTTTACAATTAGTAAATAATCCAAAATTAATAGAATTGGAAACTGAGCAAAAATTACCGGGAATAATCTGGAAACTACAACATCAACTTAAACATTTAGAAGATAAGGAATTATCTAAAAAAGAAGAATATAAAATCTTTGGAGATTACAATCCAGTTGAAGAATTTCAAAAAGTTATAAATTCAGTTAAAAAATAATTATGGAAACTACACCAACACTAACTAAAATAATTGAGGCATTACTTAAATCTCAAAAAGAAATAGAAAATGTCAAAAAGGAAGCAGAAAATCCTTATTTTAAAAGTAAGTATGCCGACCTTAATTCTTTAATTGAGGCTTGTAAAAAGATTTTAAATGATAATGGAATTTTAATTCTTCAACCTATTAATGGTGATATGGTAGAAACTACCTTATTTCACATTTCTGGTGAATCAATATCTAGTAGAACTAAAATAGTTTCTAAGACTGATAATAATCCACAAGACCAAGGTTCAGCGATTACATACGCTAGACGATATGGACTTCAATCAATGTTATTTATGAGTGCGGAAGATGATGACGGAGAAAAGGCAACAGACCATAAAATAACCTCACCAAGTCCTATAAAACAAACGATTAATGATGGAGTAGTTAGAGAGCCTATTAATACTCTTGTCGTCCATTGTGAAGTCTGTAATGAGCCAATGATAGAGATGAATGGTATATCATCTAAGACAGGTAAACCTTACCATTTTTGGAAATGTCCTAAAAATCCAAATCATCCATTAAGAAATGTATGAAAGATAAATCACCAAGTCAAAGATTAAGAAATACATTATTTATTTGGTATGAACAAATAACATTTAACGGTAAAAAGTTACCACCATTTGAACAATGGTATCCATTAGTAATGGAAAAAATTATTAATCAGGTTAAAAATAAGTTAGAAAAAAACGATTATTAAATTTATGAAAAAAACTATTCAAAAACATATAGATTGGTTAAACACTAATACTCTTACACAAGAAGAATTAGCCAGTAAGAAAGGTAAAACCAGTCGTCAAATTAGAAATGATATTAAAAATAATAAAGTTACCGCTTATAAATTAAAAGCCCATGTATTATATGAAAATACAAAATAGTTTAAAAAACTTTCTTTTAACAGTATCAGGATTAGTCTTTGTTATTAGTATGAGTTTATTATTAAGTAAAATTTATTAATTAAAAAATATATGAAAAAAATCATAGTAGAAGTAAAAAAGAAATCAGATACGCTTAAAATTTTAGCATTGTCTTATTCTTGGGCAATACTTGCAGCTAGTTTAATTATCTCAATAGATGATATCGCTACAGGAATAGGTGTTTTAATAAGATCAATCTTATTTCTAACATTTATGTATGGAAAGAATAATTGGAGAATATTAATATTAATCTTAAGCGCTATCGGAGTTATTGGTGCTTTTGGTTCATTTGATAATTTTTTCTATTTATTAGATATTGCTGGAAATATTATAGTTTTCTTATACGCTTTAAAAGAAAGAAAATAATTGCTAGGTGGGTTAATAAACCCACCAATGGAGTTATTAATTTAAATAAGTATGATATTAAAACAATTAGTATTAGATATTTTAAAAGTAAGTCCGGAATGTAGAAATGATTACAAGAAACTAATTTGGAGAGTCTGGGAAGAAATGGGGTTGGTAGATAGAAATTTTAATACTATTAGTTTTGAAAAGTTTATGGAAGCACCACAACCTGAAAGTATCCGTAGACCAGCTCAAAATGAGTTTAGAAGTGATAGACTAACAGGAAAGAATGAAATTCAGCCATCTAGAAGAATTAAAGAAAATCGAGAAAATTTAGCCAAGTCTAAAGGTGCTGATTTTATTATGGCTAAACAACCAGTATTTAAATTTGATCCAATTACTAATTCATACAAAGAACTATGAAATTTACTAAAAAACAAATGGCTATACTTTATCAATTAATTTTAGATTCTATGGAACGAGTAGATAGAAAAACACCTATTGGATATGTAGAAGATTTACAAAGTTTAGAGTTATTATTCAGTAAAGAGTATGACAAAAATAGACAAATATAATCTATTTGATAGAGA
>Ga0172377_10002225_pt1 | contig 19867 bp, 16 predicted proteins | sample Pumphouse3metaG_FD_119749 | JGI IMG/M metagenome (GOLD analysis project Ga0172377, IMG submission 119749) | Leachate microbial communities from a municipal landfill in Southern Ontario, Canada - Pumphouse #3 metaG | ecosystem: Engineered > Solid waste > Landfill > Unclassified | place: Canada...
AACAAGGTTTGGTTATTTCCAAATAAAGTATAATTGGGATAAAACTTAGTTTAAATTTGCATAACCAATTATTATTGAATAAAGAGGCTTGTCATACTAAGGCTTCCTCCAACCAATTTATCGTTGAAAAAGTTAATTTTCTCTTCTTTGTACTTAGCTCCCAAAATATAAATCAGTGGTAAATAGTGATCTGGAGAAGGGATTGCTTTATTGGAGTGATGTATTTTTTCTTTATAGTTTATAAGTGGCTCGAAATCACCCTCCAATAATTTGCTGTTTATACTTTCTCTTACCTCTTTTGCCCAGTCATATCCATAGTTATCTTTATCAAAATTCTCATAATCAACCATCCTGAGATTATGAATTATGTTTCCACTTCCAATAATCAAAACACCTTTATCCCTTAAGGATTGGAGTTTTGAGCCACAAAGAAAATGAAAATCAGCCTCTTTAGAATAATCTATACTTAGTTGAACAACGGGAATATCAGCTTTTGGATATAAATGTCTTAAAACAGACCAAGCACCATGGTCTAAGCCCCAATCATAATCTAATCCTTCCAAATCTGGCATTAATAGATTTTTAACTTCATTGGCTAAAACTGGGCTTCCTTTTGCTGGGTATTGCACTTCATATAATTCTTGTGGAAATCCATAGAAATCATGAATAGTCTTAGGCATTTCCATTGAAGTTACTTTTGTGCCTTTAATAAACCAATGAGCAGATATACATAAGATAGCATTTGGTTTAGGTATTGTTTTTGCAATATCACGAAAACCAGTTACAAATTCATTTTCTTCTATTGCGTTTATAGGACTTCCATGTCCAAGAAACAGCAAAGGCATTCTTTCCGTATCTGAAAAAAAGCTTGAAATATTTTGCAATCCATTTATGTTTCCCATCGGTTACAATTTTTAATGTAGGGGCAGACCTGCGTGTCTGCTCAAAATAAAGATTTAATCTATAATTTCAAATCCAGTGTATGGAATAAGAGCTTTTGGGATTTTTATCCCTTCTGGAGTTTGATTATTTTCTAATAAAGAGGCCACTATTCGAGGCAAAGCAAGAGCAGAACCATTAAGAGTGTGAGCTAATTGTGTTTTGCCTTCTTGATTTTTAAATCTAAGCTTTAAGCGATTTGACTGAAAGGTTTCGAAGTTTGAAACAGAACTTACCTCTAACCAACGATCTTGAGCAACAGAATAGGTTTCAAAGTCGAAGGTAAGAGCTGATGTAAAACTCATATCTCCACCACAAAGACGAAGAACTCGGAAAGGAAGTTCAAGTTTATGGAGAAGGGTTTCTACGTGTTTTTTCATTATTTCCAATTGCTCATAAGAATGATCAGGGTGATCTATACAAACTATTTCAACCTTATCAAATTGATGAAGACGATTTAACCCTCTAACATCTTTTCCGTAAGAGCCAGCTTCTCTACGAAAACATTGGGAATAAGCAGTCTTACAGATAGGGAAGTCTTTTTCTGAAACAATAACATCTCTGAATATGTTGGTAATAGGGACTTCTGCTGTTGGAATCATATAGAAACCATCCAGAGGAATGGCATACATTTGTCCTTCTTTGTCTGGCAGTTGTCCTGTTGCCATTGCTGAAGCTTCATTTACCATTAGTGGAGGTTGAACTTCTGCAAATCCACTATTTACTGCTTCATCTAAGAAGAAATTAATGAGGGCTCTTTGTAGTTTTGCCCCCTTTCCTTTATAAACAGGGAAACCAGAACCAGTTATTTTGTTGCCTAATTCGAAATCAACAATATCATACTTTGCACATAAGTCCCAATGAGGGGTGGCTCCTTCCCAAAGTTTTGGGATTTTCCCATCAATATATTCCACAATATTATCTTCGGCTGTCTTTCCTTTAGGGACTGAAGAGTGGGGTAGATTGGGGATTGAGAGTAATAATCCTTCTATCTCTTGCTCTTTTTCTGATAGTTCTTTTTCTAAATCTTTTGAATTCTCTTTAAGGTTTGCAACTTCTGTCTTTGCTTTTTCTGCCATTTCCTTAGAGCCATCTTTCATATATTGTCCGATTTCTTTTGACTTAACATTAAGCTCGGCTTTTATATCTTCTAATAGTTTTTGGACTTGACGTTTCTTTTCGTCCAAATCAATTAAATTATTGATTTTTTCTTCTGCGGCCTTAAAATTCTTTACTCTTAAAAGTTCAATTACCTTTTCTTTATTGAGTCTTATCTTATTAATTTCTAACATAAATATATCTTTTTATTCTTTTATCTTTATATAATTTTAAACGGTTGGTCTATCGAAGAATGGATTCTTGCCCAAAACAGAAAGAGGAATAGCAAAACCGTAAGCAACATCTTCTCCGTAAAGAGAAAGTTCTTTTGCGGCAATTCCCGCCGAATACATAATCCTACTATCAATTCTATTGTCTGAGGCTATCCCCACGGCACTTCCAATTGCAATTCCTAAATCATTAGAATTAAACATACATGGACATTTTTTGTTGGATAGTTTTTCTTCACAAGTTGGAAATCCACATAATCCACAGTTCAAACCTATTGTTGATATCTTCGTTCCTATCAATACAATTGCTCTTGCTTTTAAAATGTTTTCTGAATCACGAAGAAAGAAAGGCTGATTATTAGTTTCATACATTTTCTTTGTATGCTCCGAAAGCTTAATTATATCATCATTAGTTATTGTTGCAATAACAAGATTATCAATTCCTCTTGCCTTAGGAGCAGTTCTGGCTGCACACATCATAGCTTTTGCAACTTCCATAATGCGATTATCCCTAATACTTTCCTCTGTAATTACCATTCTTTTATTTCTTTAATAGATGCTTAACTAATTCTTTTACTGCAAGTCCTCTATGGCTAATTTTATTCTTTTCGTCCAAAGACATCTCTGCAAAGCTTTCTCCATAGCCTTTTGGAACGAAGACAGGGTCATATCCAAATCCCCCTTTGCCATAACGTTCTGTTAGTATTGAACCTTCACATTTGCCCTCAAAATAAAATTCTTCTTTGTTTTCAATCAAACAAATAACTGTTTTAAAACATGCCTTACGATTAGTTTTGCCATCCATTTCTTCAAGGAGCTTATCAATATTATCTTCAAAGCTACATCCTTCGCCAGCATAACGAGCCGAATAAACACCAGGACGACCATCTAAGGCTTCAACTTCAAGTCCAGTATCGTCTGCAAAACAATCCTTTCCAAACTTATTATAAATATATTCTGCCTTTTGCTTAGCATTCCCTTTTAGAGTGTCTGCAGTTTCGGGGATTTCTTCCTTGCAACCCAATTCTTTCAAAGTAACTAATTTAATTTTATCACCTAAGGCTTTTTGTATTTCTTCAACCTTATGTTTATTATTGGTTGCAATTATGTATTCTTTCATTTAAAAATTATTTTAATGAGCAAAATTACTAATAAAAGTCCAAATTTCTTTTTCTGAACCAAGAGAATTGAATTTATATTTTGGGCGGAATTGTTCTTTGTTATTAATTATTGGGTTAGAAGATTTAATTCTATTATTATAATTTTCTGCAATTGTAGCTCTTGAAGCCAAATCCTTTCCTCCAAAATAGTCTGTATAAATAGTTCTGTTTTCTTTTACCCAAGAATCAAATTGTTGCGGTGTTATCTCCGAAATTTTATATGTATTGCTTTTATTTTCTTTTCTTTGTTGATAAGCAAATATGTTATCCACCGCAACCTTATCTTTAAGAACAAATACAGCATTAGGCTCATTGAGAATAAGATTTACTATTTCTTTATTAGAGCTTAAGTTCATATTAGCCATCGGGATAAGACCAAAAAATAAGTTCCAAACATACATAAATAATCCCAAACCAAACAATGCTCCAAGAAGATTTTCGAAATAATAAACTGCTAAGAATACAATTAGAAAAGGAATTATTACCATAAACTCAGCATTTCCATTTGAAAAAGCGGCAAATCCAAAGTAAAGAATTAACATCCCCCAACAATATCTTACAAAGCGTCTTTCTTGAAATATTGTTAATTGTCTATTTTTCAGCTTAAACAAATATATTATCCCATATACAAGAAAACTTAAAGCAATAATTATCATTGGAATACAAATTGTTGGATGCAAAGAAATAAATTGAAAAATATAACCATGAACTTGAATAAAGGTTCTAACTAAACTTATTGCAGACAAGATAATTACATTATTTAAGATAGGCATTTCTGCATTTGAATTCCTATAATCATATAAAACAAAATTTATCAAAGAACTAAAGCTTAGATTTCCTTCTTGAAAGTAAACAACTAAAGAATATGTAATTGGAATTATTAAACTTATAAAAATAAAGCGGGTAATAAATCTCCATTTCCCATTAAACACAAAAATAAGAAAAGAAGAAACCCAAGCAAAGATTACAATTTGATGGAATAAACACCCTATTGAACAAGCTAAAGCACATAGAATAACTTTATAGGAACGATTCCTCATTAGAAAACTTTGAACAAAATTCATAGCTAATAGAGTGAAAAACAAAGGAATAATATAGCATTCATTATCTATGGCAAAACGTTGAAACCCAAAACAGGAACCAAGAAAAACAACTGAAGCCGCAATTATAGTTTCTTTTGAATGAATTCTATGTAACATTATTCTTACCACAGTCAAACAAGATAATGCAAACAAAACGTTTACAAATTGGAATATCTTAATAGGCTCAATGTTTGTTATTTGGAAAGGCAAATATATTAAATACCCAAAAGCACTGTAAAGAAGATGATGAGGACGAAATAGCTCTTGAGAAGTTATTGAAGAAAACGCATTAGAATATGAATCTGAGGTTGGATTATTTGAAAGAAAAAGAAAATAAATTAATCCGAAAAAGATAATTATAAACCAAGAATAGTTCCTCTTTAAATAGCTTATCATAATAATTTTTCATTGTTTTGAATTGGCAAAGGTAATAAAATAAAATAAAAATGTATTTTTGCAGAGATGATTAAGCCAGAAGATATTTCAAAAATACTTGATGCAACAGAAATTGTTGATGTGATTAATGCCTTTGTTCCATTGAAAAAAAGAGGAGTTAATTATATTGGTTGCTGCCCTTTTCATAACGAAAAAACTCCTTCTTTTACTGTTAGTCCTTCAAAAGGTATTTTTAAATGTTTTGGTTGTGGAGAAGCAGGCAATGCTGTTAACTTCTTGATAAAACACGAACATTATTCTTATCCAGAGGCTCTACGTTTTCTTGCAAACAAATATGGAATAGATATTCAAGAAGAGGAACTTACAGATGAAGCAAAAACTCTCCAGGACGAAAAGGAAGGTTTGTTTCATGTTACTGAATTTGCTCAAAAATATTTTGCAGATATTCTTTTCAACGATGCTGAAGGGAAAACCATAGGTCTAAGCTATTTTATTGAAAGAGAATTAACAGAAGAAACAATCAAACGCTGGGGATTAGGTTATTGTAAGGATAAGTGGTCAGAGTTTACAGAATATGCTAAAAAGAATGGATATACTGATGAGGTATTAATTAAATCTGGACTTACTATTGCAAAAGAGGAAACCCATATTCAGTATGATAGATTTAGAGCAAGAGTAATTTTTCCTATCTATAATATTGGAGGTCGTCCATTAGGTTTCACAGGTCGTGTTCTTTCTTCTGAAAAGACAAAAGCAAAATATGTTAATTCTCCTGAAAGTGATATTTATTCTAAGAGTAAAGTATTATTTGGACTTCATTTAGCAAAGAATGAGATAGTTAAACAAGACCTTTGCTATTTGGTTGAAGGAAATATGGATGCTGTTATGCTTTCTCAAAATAATGTTGAAAACGTTGTTGCATCATCAGGAACTGCCCTTACAATTGAACAAATTAGATTAATAAAACGATATACAAAGAATGTTACAATCCTTTATGATGGAGACTCAGCAGGCATAAAAGCAGCTTTTCGTGCAATTGATCTTTTTGTTGAGAATGGACTAAATGTAAAAATTGTTTTATTTCCTGATGGAGAAGACCCAGATTCTTATTGCAGGAAACTTCCTCAAGAAGAGTTTAAAAAATATATTACCGAGAAAGCAGAGAACTTTATTCTATTCAAAACTCATCTCCTTTTAGAAGATGCAAAGGATGATCCTTTTAAAAGAAGTTCATTAATAAAAGAAATAATAAATACAATTAGTCTTATTCCTGATAATATTGAGAAAGCAGCTTATATTCAACAATGCTCCTCGCTCCTAAAAATGAAGGAGGAAATACTCAATAATGAACTCAATAAATTATTAAGAGAAAGATATTTCAAACAAAGAAAAGAAGAAAAAGATAAGAGACCAGAAAATTCTTCAGAACTGCCTCCAGAGGATTTCTTTATTCCAAAAGAAGATGATGGTTCTGATTATTTAACCAATCCTAAGGCAGAAAAACAAATTCTTCCAGAGACTTTTCCTGATGAGGCACAAGAAAGAAAGATAATATCATTACTTCTAAATTATGGAGATAAAGAAACAACTCAAACTGTAGTAGGAGAGGATGGAGAAAAAACGGATGAAACATTCTTAGTGGCAGCTTACTTGATTGGAGATATTTCAACTGATCAAATTAGTTTTGATAATCAATTATACCAAAAAATATTTGATTTGTATAAAGATTATTTAATTGAAGAAGGTCAAATCCCTAATCTTAATTTCTTTACCAATAATCAGGATAAAGAAATTCAAAACCTTGTCACAACACTCTTAATTAATAATTATAGTGTTAGTGATTTATGGGAAACAAAATGGAAAATAACAATTCCTAATCCAGAAAGCCCAGAAAGACTTAATTTAAATATAAAAGAAAGTCTTTTAAGCCTTAAACTAAATAAGTTAGAAAAGAAAATTAACCTCATAAAAGAAAATCTAAGAAAAGAAGAAGATATTGACAATCAACTAATCCTTCTTTCAGAACAAAAGACCTTAGAAAGGATAAAACAAATCATTTCAAACGAACTAAATCGTATTGTTACTAAATAGCTGAGCAACTTACAAAAAAAGGATTGTCGCCATCAATTTTCTATATAAAACAAAATATTTTTGAGGGCTGTTGTTTAGATTTTTTTTAAAAGAAATAGGTTAGGTGTACTTGAAAGCCTTTCCATCGGAAGTTTGTATAGCTCATCATCCTTTGTAGCCCGAATATATAATTGCCACCTATTTCCCAATTATGATTGATATCGTATCCAATGCCTAATTGAAACCCTAAATCAAATGGTTTAATCCTATTATCTGAAAAGGTCTTTTCTGTAATTTTCCCATAATAGTTATTAGTTGTAGTGTCTCTTAAATCTTCAAATGAAGATTTCCCTCCAACACCATAGGTAAAATATGGCGAAATAGAAATAATGAAACCTCTGCCTATTTTTTCGTCTCCAAATTTCATCAACAATCCTGCAACACCTTCAATTAAGTATGCATTAATATCTGCTTTATCGTAAAAAGGTCTTTCATAACTATATCCTTTGTTTTGGATAGATAATGAAGGTTGGAAATACATATTATACACCAATCGTTTTTCTGCAACCAATCCAGCCTTCCATCCCATTTTATAATTTGCACCTTGTTGGAGAGTTGCTATATCGTAACTTGCCCCTGCTCTTAAGCCATATTGCCAAGGTTGATTGGATGATTTAACTTTGCTTTTAACAGGTTGAGCCATTATTTTTGTGCTAAATAATGCGGATAGTAAAAAGGTAAAAAGGATATAATAAATTGATTTTTTTAAAATTATATTTCTCATTTTGTTGCTTCTAATTGGTAAATCGTTTTAATCAAGTTTTCTCCAACTCCAATTCTATAACCGTCTGAAATAAAAACTATATCTCCTTCTTTTGTAATTAATAGAATAATAGGAAGATTATCTTTTATTTCTTTCTTTGTTGATTTGATTACCTGCTTTAAAATTTTATTATTTTTGTCAATAGCAAATTCAGATCTTTGAGGCAGGTTATTATAATTCTTTTCCAAAAAGTCACCTCTTAGTTTATCTTCCGGGGCTAAAAACAGAATACCTCCATCCCATTGGTCAAATTCTTCCTTGAAAAGCGGAATATCCACCATTATATGTTTTGTTGGTTCTGTTTGAGGATCAAGAATTGCAATAACTAATCCTTTGTTGTTGGCTAATTGAGACAAAGTTGTTTTCTCTTTATTTTGAAGTTTAATCTTATTATTCATTTTCATCTTTCCTTCAATCACAAGTTTTTGAGGAATTTCTCTAAGTTCAACAAAAATGTCATAAGTTTTGTTTGGCTTCAATTCAAAATAGTTAGTTTTAACATATACTGATCCATCATTTGCACGATTGCCAGTAAGTAAGCGATAGTATCCTGGCTCCAATGTTAATTGTTCAGGGAATTGTTTGAATTTAGGATCATATTCATAGTCAAGAGTTACAAATTTTCCATCAATGAACTTTGCAAAAGTAAAATGAGAATAGTATTCTGGCTTTATCCTATTTGTTGAGGTATTATTATGAACATGCAAAATACTTTTTTGTTTATTTTTATTGTCAATTTCTATCCCAACATTATCTTTCTCTTGAGAAAAAGCAACTATCCATTCCCCATTCTCATAAAATTGTGCATTACTTGTTGCCCAATCATATTTCGCAGGGAAAGAAAATGTTCTTGCAATTGCAACAAATAGAATCTCCATAGATACTTTATCTGCCTCTTTCAAATGAATTACTCCTTTTGGGGATATTTGACAATTATAGTAATTGTCATTTGAGTTGAGTTTAATATTATCTTTTATCCATTTTGCTATTTGTATTGGGGATGAAAATTCTTCTTCTCCAAAAATTTCTTTTTTGTTTGTGTATATATATTCTCTCCACGGAGTAATTAATTCTAATTGAATTCTTGGGTTGAGAATGTAATTATCAATTATTTCTTTGGAATATTGTAGGTTGGTTTTTGTCTTTAAGTAAATGTTCAAATGACTTTGAAGAATTTCCTTTGGGGTGTCTCTAAGATCTTTTTCGTAAATAAGGTTCAACATTGTCATAGCTTCAGATATGTTTTTGTTCTCTTTCAAAAATTCTTCAATCGCTTTATAGTTTCCCCAACTATTCTTTATTACTTTTGAAACATCAGAGGAAGCAAAAATCAGAAGCTCTGAGCATAAATTTTTTATAGCTTCATCATTTGGAAATGTTGCTATGTATGCATTACGAATAGAATCTTCATAAGATAACATTTTTGCATTATTATCAACTTTTTCGCTCGAAATAGTTGTAATTGCTCTTTGAATAGGAGGAGTTATTTCTAAGAATTCTTCATATTCTAAATTTTTATTAGGCACTAAAACTAAAGAGATTGTATCTACTTCCTTAACAGATATTTTCTTATAAGAATATTCTATTCCCTTATTTGCCCAAATCATTAAATCCCCATATCCAGTTGTTAGATATGTTAACCCATTGATATCAGTTCTCTTTTGTGCAATGGGATAAAACTCCGCATAATTATATAAACCAAATTCTACTTCGGCATCTTCAACAGCATCTCCTCCAATATCATTAATCCTAACATAAATCTTTTTTGTTGGTGCATAGTTGGGAAGAAGATTAATTTTTGTATATAAGTCAGTTCCATAGTTAATTTCTTCTTCCGATTTATAATTTGCACCAAAAACAGTTGTATGAACCATCATAGCCCTTTTTGCGGGAGCATCAAACCAGGCCATATTTAGTTCTGGCTGAGGTTCGCAAGCTCCAAGATGATACCATTTCCCCTCAATCCAAACTTCAACCCAAGCATGGTTGTCATCAGTATGAGCCCAGCGAGGAGTGTAGCATTGACGAGCTGGGATTGAAACAGAACGCAGGGCCGTTACTGTAAAGGTTGATTCTTCGCCACAACGTCCATGAGATGTTTTTCGGGTTGATAAAGGAGAAGATGTTCTTCCGTCAGCGGCCTTATAATTTACGTATTCATGGCACCAATGATTAACTTCTAATGCTGCATCATACATAGTCATATTCTTAATCCTATCCTTTAATTCATTAAAAAATACAACTCTTGCACTATCTAAATTTTCATTATTAACTCTATAAACTAAAACAAAATGACGAAAAATATCGTCAGGGATTCTTTTCCCCCATGAAAAATATTCTCTTGCTTCAAATGCTGTTTTAACTTGAGCATGAAAAAAGTCCTCATCATAATCTGCAATATCACTTAGAGGCATATAAGCTTTAAGAAAAGCCAATGCTTGTTGTTCTTCTTCAGATAATGAATTTTTAGTTTGTGCATGAGTATTAAAAATAAATAGAAATGAAGCACAAAAAAATATAATAAAAGTTAAATTTCTCATATAATTATAATAACTAAGTTTGACTGATTAAAACTAATCATATTCAACAAATCCTAATTTCCTAAAATTTTATTGTATTCAGTAGTGTTTTGCAATAGTTTTGCGGCCTGCTCAACCTCAGGGTCTATCTGAACAAGAGCTTCAATCCTTCCTTTTTGATAATAATATCTAACAACAATTTCTGATAATAGTATTTCTTTTATATCGTCCTTAAACTTAATCAAATCATTCTTCTTATCATTTTCAATCTTTAACTTTAATTCTTCAATGGTATTTTCTATCTCTTGACCATATTTTTCTTTTTTAGACATATCTTCCAATTCACTCAACATCTTTTCTGTTATTGTTGAATATGAATAGTCCTTGTCTTTTATAAAGTCAATAAATTTATTATAAATATCATCGGTTATTTTAAACTCTTTTGCTGGAACAATGGTTGGGTTATTCTTAACAAATTCAGAAGCAAATTCGAAAGCAAGAAATTTGGTAATAATTGCATAGGTTAATGGGCTTGCATATTTTGGCTCAATTATAACATCTGGCTCAATGCCAAATCCATCATAAACAATTCTACCTCCCTTAGTTTTGAATGCAGTTTTTAATGAATCTGGAATCATATTTGCTTTTCCATTGTTATCTCTATGCGAATAGTCAATTGCTTGAATGCAACGTCCACTTGGAATATAGTATTTTGAAATTGTAACCTTCATCTGAGCATTATAAGTTAGGGGAATTATATTTTGAACCAATCCCTTGCCATATGTTCTTTGTCCCATAATTACAGCTCTATCTAAGTCTTGAAGGCTACCTGCAACAATTTCAGATGCCGATGCCGAATAGTTATCAACTAAAACCACAATAGGAATATTTTTGTCTACAGAAGGATACTGGGTTTTGAAAGATTGATTTTTCTCAGCAATTTTTCCTTTTGTTGAAACAATATTTTGCCCCTTGTCAACAAATATATTAACTATATTAACTGCATCAGTCAATAAACCTCCTCCATTTGCTCTTAAATCAAGAATTAATCCTTTTATATTAGGGTTTTTAGATTTAAGTTCCTTAAATGCATTCAAAACATTATTAGATGCATCTTTAGTAAATTCGTTTAGTTTTATGTAGCCTATTTCGTCTTTAATCATTCCAGAGTAAGGAACATTTCCAAGAGTTATTTCTTCTCTTTTGAAGTTTTTCTCTATTTCTTTTCCATCTCTTAAAACCTTGATTTTAATTTCTGAACCAGCTTGACCTCTAAGAAACTCTCTAACCTGATCGGAGCTTTTCCCTTTTGCCACCTGCCCATTAACCTCCAAAATCAAATCTCCCGCTTTCAAACCTGCTTTGTCTGCTGGAAGTCCTTCATAGGGCTCAGAAATAATTATATTGCCATTTTGTTCATGAATTAATGCTCCAATACCTCCATACTGACCCATAAGCTGGAGTTTTACATCCTCAATATCTGATTCCGGGATATAATTAGTGTAGGGATCAAGTTTTGCCAGCATCGCATCAATTGCTGTTTTCATTAGATCTCCTGGATTGATATCATCAACATAATTAAGATGAAGATTTTTATATACTGATGAGAAAATTTCAAGATTTTTTGATAATTCAAATCCTTTATCCTCTTCTTGGGCATTGAGTGTTGAACCAGTTAAAATAAAAGAGAATAGAAGTATAATTAAATTTTTTTGACCCATAAAACTATATTATTAAATTTGTAGCAAAGATACTTCAAACAAACAAATCTAACCTATATTTTATTGTATTAAATGCACTTTTTTGAATAAAAAGTTCCTAAATAGTTATTTTCTTCCTATTTTTGCAAGCTATTAGAAAAAATCTAAAGAAATTAAATAACAACAAATAACTTTTAGTAATGGCTATTATTGGTAGAATTAGAAAAAGAGCTGGTATAGCAGTTGCAATTATTGCAATAGCTATCTTATCATTTATTTTTAGCGACATCTTCACAAAATCAAGTTCCGCACCCAACAATATTGCAACTGTTGATGGTGTAGAAATCACAAATGTTGAGTTTGAAGAAATGTCACTAAACATTGAAACAAACATGAAACAACAGTCCCAAACCGAATCATTAACTCCTGAACAAAGCTATATGGTTCGCCAACAAGCTTATCAAGAGCTGTTAAATGAAAAATTATTAAACAGTGAGTATGAAAAGATTGGCATTACTGTTGGAAAAGAAGAATTAAATGATATGTTTTTTGGAGATTTTGTGCATCCAATGGTAATTCAAAACTTTTCAGATCCAAAAACAGGAAGTTATAATAAACAAGCAGTTTCGCAATATATTGCTCAATTTGATAAACTTCCAAAAGAAGAACAATCATCATGGAAAAACTTTGAAAAATACGTAAAGAAAAGTCGTTTGCAAGAAAAATATGAAAAAATTCTTTCAAAAACTATGTATATGCCTAAATCAATTGCATCTCACTTAAGCAATTTATACGACAAAACAACAAACTCTCGCTACACTCTTCTTTCTTTCACAACCATTGCTGACAATTCAGTTAAGATAGAAGAAGCAGACTACAAAGAATATTACCAAGAACACAAAAACGAATTTAAGCTTAACGAATCAATGCGTGATGCCGAGTTTGTTAAATTCCAAATTGCACCATCACCTGCTGATATCAAAACAATAAACGATTCCGTAATCAGCACATATGCTCAATTCCAACAAATATCCCCTATCGAATTGCCAGGATTTGTTTCAACAGTATCTGATAGAAACTACGATAGTAATTATTATAAAAAGGATGCATTTGCTCAAATAATTCCAGACTCAATTCTTTCAGGAGTTGGTGTTGGAGAATTTATTGCTCCATTCCAAAACGGGACAAATTGGGTAATGGCTAAATTAACATCCATGCAAGCTCGTCCCGACTCAATACGTTTTTCTAGAATACTAATTCTTAACAGCAATGCAGGAGGAGATGTAAAAAGAAACGAAGAGGCTGCAACAAAACTAAAAGATAGCGTTTATTCAATTGTAAGTGCCGATGCTGCTGGATTTGAAAATAATGTTGCTAAATATTCTGATGACCCTGAAGCAAAGAAAAATATGGGTGACTCAGGCTGGCTTTTAGATGGTCAACTACAATCAGACCTTTACAACACAGTTAACTCAACTCCTGTAAATGGAGTATTTGTTTACAATATCCCAAACAATATGGGTTATATGCTTATTAAAGTAACTGGAAAAACAACTCCTGTAAATAAGCTACAACTTGCAACAATAATTATGGAAATACGCCCAAGCGAAAAAACAGTTAATGAAATTCGTGATAAAGCAAATAATTTCTTAGGTTCTGCAACAAACATGGCAGGCTTCACTCAAGCAGCACAAAAACAAAACCTTAATATCTTAACCTCACAAGTTAGAGAGATGGACTACCAACTTAACGGAACTCCTTATGCAAGAGAAATTGTTCGTTGGTTATTCAATAAAGAAACAAACAAAGGAGATGTTGCTCCTGAAGTTTTTGAATTAACAGACATGTTCATTGTTGTTGGACTAAAAGATATAAAAGAAAAAGGCATCCTTCCTCTTGAACAAGTTAAGCCATTTATTGAAAATATGGTAAGATTAGAGAAAAAAGCAGAAACATTAATTAAGAAAGCAGAAACACTAATTTCAACAGAGAAAACAATTGATGCAATTGCTTTGAAAGCAAATACAAAAGTAGATACTGCAGCAAATGTATCCTTTGGAGATCCTTATTTTGTTCAAGCAGGACCTGAAATGAGAGTTTTAGGGACCCTTGCAGCTGCAAAAAATACAGGAATCCAGAAGCCAATAAAAGGATATAACGGTATCTATATTGTTAATGTTGATTCAATTGGAAAGAGAGCAACCAAAGAAGAAGCTAAAATGATACAACAATCGTTTGAAATGCGTAATATGCAAAAAACATCACAACTACGTCTTCCTTTGCAAGTGCTTCAAGAAAAGGCAGTAGTTAAGAATAATTTTAATTTCTTCTTCTAAGAGAAATAATAATGAAATAAATTCAGAAAGGACAGTCGTTTAGATTGTCCTTTCTTTTTTTTAAGAAGATTTTTAATAACAAAACAATAGATATGTTTTCCAAAACAAAGTCTGTTTAAAATTAATCTTCGTTTAATTTTTTTATGTTGCCAACATAGTAATGATAAGTTGGCAACATACTACCAATATGTTGGCAACATAAAAAGATTAAATAAGGATTAATTTGAATTATGGTTCATTTAAACAAATTATATTAGCGAATTTCAGATTAATATCCAATATCAAACAAATCTACACAAATTTAATATTAAATAAATATAATTATTTATTAGTTTTAAGTATCTTTGCTCTCTATAAAATATCAAAATGACTATAAGACCAGACCTACTTAAGAAAGGAGATAAAATAGCAATTGTTGCAACGGCTCGTAAAATTAGTCCACAAGAATTGGATGCTTCTATTAAGCTTTTCAAATCTTGGCAGTTAGAGCCTCTTATTGGAAAAAGTATTGGCTTGGAGGATAATCAATTTGCAGGAAACGATGAAGAAAGAGCAAAAGATATCCAACATTTTTTAAATGATAAAGATATTAGGGCAATTTTTTGTGCTCGAGGAGGATATGGAACAGCAAGAATTGTTGATAAACTTGATTTCTCAACATTTACAAAATATCCAAAGTGGATTATTGGGTATTCTGACCCAACCGTTCTATTATCTCATATATTTTTTAATTTCAAAATTGAAACAATACATGGTATAATGCCATTAAATATTCAGGAGAACTCACATAACTCAAAAGCAATAATCAGCTTAAAACAATGTTTGTTTGAAGGGAAATTATTAAAAAATTATTCTTCAAATCCAATGAATAGGACAGGAAAGTCAGAAGGAGAATTGGTTGGAGGGAATTTATCTGTTCTTTATAGCTTATTAGGCTCTCAAAGTTTTGGAGATACAAAGGGAAAGATATTGTTTATTGAAGACTTAGATGAATATATATATCATATAGATAGAATGATGCAAGCCCTAAGAAGAGCAGAGAAGCTAAAAGATTTAAAAGGATTAATTGTAGGAGCTTTTACAGATATGCATGATAACGCAATCCCTTTTGGGAAAACATCAGAGGAGATTATTTTTGAGGCAGTAAAAGATTATGATTATCCCATAGCATTCAATATTCCAATAGGACATATAGGACAAGAAAATATTGCATGCATAGTTGGCAGAAAAACATCACTTATAATAGATAACGATAAAGTAATAATTGAGCAATAAGAAATGGATACAACGGTTGTTTTTGGACAAAGGGGGGAGAAATTAGCTCTTGAGTATTTAATTGAAAGGGGCTACATTATTTTGGATAGGAATTATAGGAGTGGGAAAAACGAAATAGATATTATTGCAAGAAATAGTGGGGAGGTTGTTTTTATTGAAGTTAAGACAAGAAGTACTGATGTTTTTTGTGAACCAGAGACTGCTGTTACAAAGGAAAAGCAAAGAGCAATAATTAAAGTTGCAAATAGTTATATACTAAGAAATAATATTAATGAAGAAGCAAGATTTGATATAATTGCAATTGTTACAAACGAAAATGGAACAAAAATCAATCATATCAAAAACGCCTTCACACCAATGCCTTATTAAGATGGAGAATGAAGAAAGATTATATTATAGTATAGGGGAAGTTTCGCAAGAGTTGGACGTTAGTCTTCCTACGCTTAGGTTTTGGGAAACAGAATTTAAACAAATTAAACCGCATAAAAATAAAAGAGGTGTTAGATTTTATACTAAGGCAGATATTGAACTCTTGAAACAAATACATTATCTTACAAAAACTTGTGGCTATACTATTGAAGGAACTAAAAAATATTTGAAAAATAATATTACAAGTGAAGAAAACCAAGATTTAAATAATAATAATGTTGAGATTGTTCGTTCTCTTAATGAAATTAAAGACTTCCTCTTGGAATTAAAAAATACATTATGAATATATTAATACTCTGTACTGGAAATTCTTGTCGTTCACAAATGGCTGAAGCTTGGTTAAAACAAATCAATCCTTCATTAAATGTTTTTTCTGCTGGCACAATTCCTGCAAATGAGGTCCATCCTTTAGCCATTAAAGTCATGAAAGAAGCTAATATTGATATTTCCTCCAATAAACCTAAGCTGGTTGATCAATTTCTTGATAAAGATTGGGATTATGTTATTACAGTTTGTGATGATGCAAAAGGATCATGTCCTTTTTTCTCAGGAAAGACAAAGAATCGTCTTCATTATTCATTTGAAGACCCTTCAAAAGCTAAGGGAGATGAAGATTTTATTTGGGAAGAATTTAAACGTATTAGTTTAGAGATAAATCATGTGTTTTTCTTTTTAAATGAAAAAGTATTTGGAAATGATGATATGATATGTACAGAAACTAATTGCCCAGAATATGATAAGGACACAAAAAAATCTTGTCAAGGTTGTAAATAATAAAATAGATATGAAAAAGAATATTGCATTAATGGCAGGAGGGAATAGTAAGGAAGCAGATGTTTCTCTTCGTTCAGCCATTCAAGTAGAAGAAAATATAGATAAATCATTATATAATGTTTATAAGATAGTTCTTAAAGGATTAGATTGGTATTACGAAACTCAAGAAAAGAAATACTTTATTAACAAAGATGATTTTTCCTTAACTATTGATAATACTAAAATTATTTTTGATGGAGTATTCATAATAATTCATGGTACTCCTGGAGAAAATGGTCTACTACAAGGTTATTTTGAGATGATGAATATCCCTTTTGCATCTTGTAGTTCGCTTGTTTCTGCAATAACTTTTGATAAGGTTGTTTGTAATGCTGTTGTAAGAGAATTAGGAGTAGTAAGTGTTTCTAAAAATGTGAGCTTTTATAAGAATAATCAAATGACTGTCGAAGAAATAGTTAAAAAACTAAATTTTCCTCTATTTGTTAAGCCTTCAGAAGGAGGGTCAAGCATAGGAATGACAAAGGTTAAGCAAAAAACAGAATTGGAAGAAGCAATAAAAACAGCTTTTGATGTTCATGATAGAGTTATTATTGAGGAATTTATAAAAGGAAGAGAATTAACATGTGGAGTGATGCAATCAAGAGGAGAAATAATCGCATTCCCAATAACAGAAATTATACCCATCAAGGAGTTTTTCGATTATGAGGCAAAATACGATGGTTCAACCTCTGAAATAACTCCTGCAAATGTGGAAGATAAAATTAGAATTGAAATTCAAGAGACAGCAACAAAAATATATCAAGGACTAAATTGCAAGGGAGTTTGTAGGATTGACTTTATATATAATAATGAAAGAGATGAATTATTCTTCTTAGAAGTAAATACAATCCCTGGTCAATCGGCTCAAAGTATAGTCCCTAATCAGGTTCGCTCAATGGGATGGTCAACAAAAGACCTATATTCAAGAATGTTGGAAGAAATTCTTTAAAACAATAATCCATAATGCAAAGAATAAGAATAAAAGCTTTTCTTCTAATACTCCTATTTCCATTATTTTCCTTCTCACAACCAAAAAATGTAATTCTTTTGATTGGAGATGGAATGGGACTTTCTCAAGCTTACGGAGCATACACTGCAAATAAAGGGCAATTAAATATGTTTACTATGCCCATTACAGGGTTTTCGAAAACTTATTGTGCTGATAGATTTAATACCGATTCAGGAGCAGGCGCAACAGCACTGGCAATAGGACATAAGGCAAATTATGAATCAATAGGATTAGATTCTCTGTGGATGCCTCACCCAAGTTTAATAAAATTAGCTAAGAAAAAAGGACTTTCTACTTCCATAATAACAACTTGTGATTTGACTCATGCAACACCAGCAAGCTTTGTGGCAAATGTAAGAAATAGAAAAATGAATGAAGAGATTGCATTATCTTATTTGAATGGTGATGTAAATATTTTTATTGGCGGAGGGTTGAAAAATTTTATTTCAAAATATAGAAAAGATAAATTTTCATTAACCGATAGCCTCAATGCAAGAGGATATAAAGTTTTATATAAATTAGACGAATTAAATTTTTTGCAAACAAAAAATCAAGGAAATAATCTTATTGCAGGATTACTTTATGATGAGCATCCTCCTTTGGCTAAAGAAAGAAATGATATGCTTTGTAAAAGTCTAACAAAAACACTTAGCCTGTTATCAAATAATGACAAAGGGTTTTTTATAATGTTAGAAGGTTCTCAGATTGATTTTGAAGCACATCTTAATAGATTTGATAATATGGTTGAAGAAATCCTTGATTTTGATAAAGCAGTTGGAATAGCTATTGAATATGCTAAGAAAGATAAAAATACACTTGTAATTGTAATTGCAGATCATGAAACAGGGGGATTAACAATTAATGGAGGAGATTTTAAAAAAGGAGAGGTTAATGATAAATGGACAAGCCTTAATCACACTGGAGTAATGGTTCCTATTTATGCTTTTGGAGTTGGGGCAGAAAATTTTAGTGGAGTTATGGAAAATACGGATGTTTTTAAGAAAATTTCTTTATTATTGGATTTGTAATTGTAACTTTGCAAATTAGAATTAAAAAATAAAAATAATATATAGTAATATGACTGATTACACATTGCAGTATAAAGTAGCTGATATAAATTTAGCTGACTTTGGAAGAAAAGAAATTGATATAGCAGAGAAAGAAATGCCAGGTCTTATGGCATTGAGAGAAAAATTTGGTAAAGAAAAACCTCTTAATGGAGTTCGCATTATGGGTTCTCTTCATATGACAATCCAAACAGCAGTATTAATAGAAACATTAACTACCCTTGGAGCCGATGTTCGTTGGGCTTCTTGTAATATATTTTCAACTCAAGATCATGCAGCCGCAGCAATTGCGAAGGCAGGGATTCCTGTTTTTGCATGGAAGGGTGAAAGCTTAGAAGAATATTGGTGGTGTACTAATCAAGCACTTTCTTTCCCTAATGGAAAAGGTCCACAACTTATTGTTGACGATGGAGGAGATGCAACACTTTTAGTCCATAAAGGATATGCAGCAGAAAATGATGCTTCAATATTAGATGTAACACCTTCTTCAAGTGAAGAGGCCATTATTTTAAAAACTCTAAAAGAAATAATCAAAGAAGATAATTCTAAATGGCATAGAACTTTAGAGGAATTAAAAGGAGTAAGTGAAGAAACAACAACAGGAGTTCATCGTTTATATCAAATGATGGAAAGAGGAGAGCTATTAATTCCTGCAATCAATGTTAATGATTCTGTAACAAAATCAAAATTTGATAATCTTTACGGCTGCCGCGAATCTTTAGCTGATGGAATAAAAAGAGCAACTGATGTTATGATTGCTGGGAAAGTTTGTGTTGTTTGTGGTTATGGTGATGTTGGAAAAGGATGTGCTCATTCAATGAGAAGTTACGGAGCAAGAGTAATTGTAACAGAAATTGACCCTATTTGTGCTCTCCAAGCTGCAATGGAAGGATTTGAAGTTACAACTCTTCAAGAAGCCTT
>Ga0172377_10002226_pt1 | contig 19864 bp, 14 predicted proteins | sample Pumphouse3metaG_FD_119749 | JGI IMG/M metagenome (GOLD analysis project Ga0172377, IMG submission 119749) | Leachate microbial communities from a municipal landfill in Southern Ontario, Canada - Pumphouse #3 metaG | ecosystem: Engineered > Solid waste > Landfill > Unclassified | place: Canada...
ACCATAGGCAATTGAAAGTTCAGCAATTATATATGGATAGGAGTGTATTTTGGTTGGCAATTTCTCCAAACAAAGATTAAGTGTAGCAAGGCTTTTTTCTGCTTCTCCTTCTGCAATAAAAGTATGTGCAAGCAAGGATGCTTGTGAGGCATAGAGTTCAATTATGCTTCTATGTAGTTCATCGTAGTAAATTCCTTTTTTGTCAAAATTCTTCCACTGGTAGTTATGCATCAGATTCTCGTACATTCTTTTTGAACTTACTGATGTAACTTTTGACTCTGCATTTGCATTATTTGGTGTTTGTTTCTTCTTCTTTAGCCTATAAACAAATCCTTCATTGCTAAGATATTCCTCAAGTCCAAATGTTTCTTCAAATGAATAGGAAGAAAAATAGATAGGTCTTTGAGCAAAATTATTAGCAATTATGTCGTAAAGCATCATTGTGCTCTTGGTTATATCGGAGCCTTCAATAGAAAAGTCAATCCTGTTTGTGCTATCGGCATTTATATAGAGTTTGTTGGTTGGTAGGGCATAGAATTTAATATTGTTAATATTAATTGCATTGTTGTTATTATACAATTCTCTTAGTGCAGCATTCATTTCCATTTTATTATTGCTTGGATTAATGAAACTAAGCTCTCTGTTTGGACTTGAATAAACTGTTTCTTTGGCAATAAAATTTAATGGTAAAGAGGTATGGATTTTCTGCTTTAGTTTTGAGATATAATCTGCATTATTAAGAAATTGAAGGTTGATTACCCTAACATCTTGTCTTATGCCTTCCACCTCTTGCAAATACCAAAGAGGGTAGGTATCATTGTCGCCACTAACAAAAAGGATTGCATTTTCTTCACAACTATTCAAAATGGAGTAAGCGAAATTGTTGGCTGTGTAGCGATAGGAACGATTATGATCGTTGAAGTTTTGTGAAAACAAAAGAGCTGGCACCAAAAGAAAACTTGGTAAAACATATTTAGGTTTCTTTATTCTCACAATGCCCAAAAGCCATTTGCTTAATGCAAAAGCTCCCATTGCTACCCAAATGCTAAAGACCATAAAAGAGCCAACATATACATAATCTCTTTCTCTTGGTTGATAGGCATAATCATTAAGATATATGCTTATTGCAACCCCAGTAAAAACAAATAAAGTACTTAAAACAAACCATCCCTTAATGTCTTTCCCTATCTGATAAAACATTCCTATAATTGCTAAAAGAAATGGTATCCCAAAATATATGTTGTTAGCTTTGTTTTTCTTGTCCTCAGGAGATAGATTAGTGCCTTTATTCAAAAACTCATCCACTACAAATATTCCAGAAAACCATTCTCCTTTATGATTGTCGCCATAGCCTTGTAAATCGTTAGTCTTCCCAACGAAGTTCCATAACAAATACCTTCCATACATATATCCAATTTGATAATTGGCAAAGTATTGAAGATTTTGTATCCAGCTTGGCTTTGCCCTTAGTTCTCCATCAATCAAAACAGTGTCTTGAGGCATTCCAACCCAGTCAGTATAGCCTTGTTCGAAGTTTGGATTATTATAGTTCCACATTCTGGGGAAGAACATCATTAACTCCCTTTCAAAAATTGGTTTAATGCCTTGTTCTGTCATTTTGAAATCCTTTGGAGGAAGGGCAGTGTAGGAGGGACCGTAGATTAAAGGAGTTTCTCCATAAGCATCTCGATTAATATATGAAACTATATTTTTTGAATTGCTTGGATTATATTCATTTATTGGAGTATCAGCATCTGCTCTAATAACAATAATTAAGAAAGTTGAAAAGCCAATTAGAAAGAAAAAGATAGAAAGAGTGATTGTATTAAGTAAAGGAAGTTTCTTCCATAGAGATAAACCAATTAAAAGAAAAATCAAAAACAGAATAGAAATAATTATCCATTTTGGATTAATGCTTATAAGTCTTATAATGCCAGGAATAATAAACCAAAGCATAATAAGCAAAACAACACAGGCAATAAAAATTGTTGAAATAATTCCAGCTAAATTTACTTTCTTGTAGTGGAAGTATATGATTAAGAAAACTGAAGGCAAAACCAAAAGGGAAAGTAAATGAATATTAATGGAGATTCCAACCATTAAACAAATAAAAAACACCCAGCGAGGATGAGGTTTTTCGTCCCATTTCAAAATTGCCCAAAAGGTAATTGCAGTAAACAAAATAGAAACAGAATAGACTTCTGCTTCAATTGCTGAATTCCAGAAAGTATCTGAAAAAGCAAAAACTAATGCCCCAATAACTCCAGCAATAATATTACTTATAAACTTATCGCTATTGCGATACATTAATCTAACAATAATCCAAAACAAAAAACAAACCGTAGCTCCAGAAGCAATGGCAGAAAGGGAATTTACTAAAATAGGAATAAGTTTAGGATTTCCAAAACTAAAGATTGAGAAAAAAGCTCCCAAGAGTTGATAAAACGGAGCTCCAGGAGGATGACCAACTTGAAGCTTTGAACTTGTTAAAATATATTCTCCACTATCCCAAAAAGAGAGAGTAGGTTCCGCACAACTTACATATAGAATTGATGTTAGGACTCCAAGTATCCATCCAATATGATTAACCGTTTTCTTGTATTTTATCATTTCCTATCTAAAAATAATAGATATTGAATGTTTCTTTTTTTACCAATTAACAAAGGCTTTATTGAAAATATCTTCAACGAGTTCTTCATTAATTTGTTTCATTAATGCCTCTTCAACATCGCTTAATGAAAGTCCACTATCATAATCCCTGAATCTTGAAAATGTTTGTTCAAAACTCATCTTCTTATCATTCTTATTAACGCAAACAACTTTAATTGAAATTGTCAATCTGTTTTTAGATGCTTTGTCATCTCCTTGAATAGAAACAGGAGTGATGTAATAACTACCAATAGTCCCTTTAAAACTAATATCAGCATTATTATCTACAGATTGGAGATTGGTTCCAGAAGAAATTTTTGTAGTTAGTGCATGTGTAAGTTCAGGAGCAAGCATAGGATTAATCATACTTGATCGATTAATGAACTGATCAACAAAAAAAGTCTTGCTTTCAGGAGAAATAGAAGCTCCTGTGAAAGAATAACCTCCAACACAAGAGCTAAAAATAACTGCTATTATAGCAAATAAAAGTTTTTTCAATTTAATCCGTTGTCAAAAAGAATAAATTAATACTATTTGACTACTAATTTTTGAGTTTTAAATCCTTTAGAGTCTTTAATTCTAACAAAATAAATTCCTTTTTCTTTAACAGATAAGGTTTTGTTAGGAGCATATTCTCTTGCAGGAATAATAACTTGTCCCAATTGGTTATAAACGCTTACCTCTACATCAGAATTTACGTTTAGTTTAAATTCCCCGCTTGTTGGATTAGGATAAACAATAGGTAATTTCTTTGATGTAGTAGATATGTTTTCCAATCCTACTTCAGTTGCAATTGAAACATCATCCATCAATAAATAACCAAAAGAAGTAGCACTTGTATCTAATGAACTAACTAAAGAAATAAAGATTAGTTCAGATGGAATTTTTTGCTCATCTTGATAAATAATTGAAGCTTCAAAAGGCATATACTCTGCCTTAAAAGGAGCTACGTTTGAATATGCACCCATTCCAATAACTTCTCTTGTTCCTGTTTGGTTGCTAATTACATAAACTCCTAAAAGAATGTTTTCATTAATTGGATCTATTGGATTCCAGCTAATAAAGCCATTAACAGCTGTAGGTTTCTCTGTAAGTTGAACACCATTTGTGAAAACAGAAAGAAGAGTGTTGTTATCAAAGTTCAGATTTCCAGAAGAAAGTGCTGTAATTATAGCATTGATGTTAATTGTTGCATTAGTTAATAAGCCTGGAACAATCATATTGTCAACTCCAATAACTGCAGCCAAAGAAGAAGGTAATGGTTTCGGGGCAATTTTAACTGCGAAACTACCAGAATTTGGTTCGGTTGATTTGCTAACATCAGAAATAGAAACACCCATAACAGATAAAGTATTCCATTGACTTAGGGTTGTTCCATTCCAAGTTTCAAAGCCTGCATTTTGAAAAACATTTTGAGCATTAACTGAGAAAGCCCAAATTGTTAAAACTAATAAAATAATTTTTTTCATAATGAAATTTGTTTTATTCAACTTGCAAATGTATAAAATAATAAGTCAATAAGCAATAAAAATAGAAAACTAATACAATGCAAGCTGAAAAACTAATGATTATCAGGAAGTTTTAAGTTGATTAAATCGTCTTTGGTGATAGGGAAATTTATATATGGCTTACCAATATCTTCCAATAAAATAAACCTAAATTCATTATTTATATTTTTCTTATCAGCATTAAGATAATTTATAACCAAATCAATATCCTCTTGAATATCTATTATTTTGTAATTCTTCTTTAAGAATTTATAAATTTCTTGTGCCTTATCATTAGGAAAAGATAACTTTGTTTGAGATAACATAATTGCATAGAAAATTCCAGAAGCTACAGCTTCTCCGTGCAATAGGTCAATATTTTTCAAAAGAGCAACACTTTCAAAAGCATGAGCAAGGCTATGTCCAAAGTTAAGAATTTTTCTTCTGTCTTTTTCATACATATCCTCTTTGACTATTTTTTCTTTAAACTTGATGCAGTTCTCAATAAATTTATAGTCAAATCCTTCTTTCTTATTGTTCCATGGACTGTCTTTTGTATATAATTTATCCCAAAGCTTTTCATCCAAAAGACTGACTTTAATCATCTCAGCAGCACCATTTAGAACTTGTCTCTTTTTTAAGGAATCAAGAAATTCAAAATGAATGCAAGTAATTGTATTGGTATTGAAAGTCCCTATTTGATTTTTTACTTCTCCAACATTTACTCCTGTTTTCCCTCCAATTGATGCATCAACCATTGCTAAAAGAGTTGTTGGAATAGCAATATGTTGAATTCCTCTTTTGAAAACAGAGGCAATAAACCCACCAATATCAGTTATTACTCCTCCTCCTAAAGATATTAAAATACTCTCTCTATCTGCCGAAGATTCAATCATAGCTTGGCATAAATTTTCAACAATGCTCAATGATTTGCTTTTTTCTCCAGATTCAATTTCAAGAACTTCAGCCCCATAAAGCTCTTCTACGTTATCAATTAAGATAGGAAGGCAATGATTATAGGTATTTTCATCCAAAAGGATGAATTTTTTAGAATTAGGTTTTTTAGAAAGGAAGTCTTGAAGGAATACTAAATCCTGTTTTTTCATACTATTAACCAAATTTAGACAAGAAAACAATCCTCATAAGTCTAACTTCTTCCTCAGTGTATTCTTCTTCTCCAAGTTCTTCAAGTATTTCCGAAACATTATCGTTTTCACTTTCTCTTAAAAGGTCTAAAATATCCTCTTGATGATATGGGTCTACTGTTTCATCAATATAATATTGTATGTCTACTTTTGTTCCAGAAGCAACAATACTTTCTATTTCATTTAATAAATCATCCATAAGAAGATTCTTAGCAACAGCAATATCCTCCAAAGGGAGTTTTTTGTCAATACTTTTAATAATGTAAACCTTTAACCCAGATTTATTAACAATGCTCTTAACAATTAAATCCTGAGGACGTTCTATCTCATTTTCTTCAACATATTTCTTTATAGTATGAATAAACGGTTCTCCATATTTTTGAGCTTTGCTTAAACCAACTCCAATAATCTGACGCATTTCATCCATATTAATTGGATACTGAATTGTCATATCTTCAAGAGAACGGTCTTCAAATATTACATAAGGAGGCAAGTTTTCTTTTGAAGCAATTTTCTTTCTCATATCTTTGAGAATACTGAAAAGAACCATATCAACACCACCTCCATCACTTCCAGTAACTATTGTTGATTCAATATCTTCTTCTGCATTTTCGTAGTCATGATCTTCTGCAACCAAAATAGGATAAGATTTCTTTAAAAATCTAAATCCTTCTTGAGTTAGCTTTAATACTCCATAGTTTTCAATTTCCTTAATTAAAAGACCTTCAATTAAAGCTTGACGAATAACAGCCTTCCAATAAGTGAATTTCTTTTCATCTCCAATTGCCCAATTGGAAATGTTTTTAAAGGCTTTAGTTTGACCAGTGCTAACTCCAACTAATATATTAGCAATATCAATCGATTTGAGAATTTGTTTTACTTCCAAAACCGTTTCAAGAACAATCTCTATATCTTCAGTTGCATCAACTCTTGGTTTCGGATTTAAACAATTATCACATGAACCACAATTATCTTGACCATATTCTTCTCCAAAATAGTGCAAAAGGTTAATTCTTCTACAAGCAGAACTTTCAGCATAAGATATTGTTTCATCCATAAGTTGCAATGCAACCTCTCTTTCTGCAACGGGCTTGTCATTTAAGAATTTCTCAAACTTAATAATATCCTGTTCAGAATAGAAAGCAATACATTTTCCTTCTCCATCATCTCTTCCTGCTCTTCCTGTTTCTTGATAATAGCCTTCAAGACTCTTTGGCATATCGTAGTGGATAACAAATCTAACATCAGGCTTGTCAATTCCCATCCCAAAAGCAATTGTAGCAACAATAACGTCAGCCTCTTCCATAAGGAATTTATCTTGATTCTCTGCCCTTGTTTGAGCATCCAACCCTGCATGATAAGGCAAAGCTTTAACTCCATTTAAAATCAAAGTTTCTGCTAATCCCTCAACCATCTTACGACTCAAACAATAAATAATTCCTGATTTATTAGGGTTTTCTCTAATAAAACGAATTATCTCCCTATTCATATCCACTTCCTTTTTAGGCTTTGGACGAATTTCATAATATAGATTTGGGCGGTTGAAAGAGGAAATATAAACATTGGCATCATTAATTTCAAGGTTCTTCATAATGTCTTGTTGAACCTTTGGAGTAGCAGTTGCAGTTAAAGCAATTATAGGAACATTCTGCCCAATTGCATCAATTATAGGTTTCATCCTTCTGTATTCTGGACGGAAATCGTGTCCCCATTCAGAAATACAGTGTGCCTCGTCAATTGCATAGAAGGAAATATCAATATCTCTCAAAAACTCTGCATTCTCTTCTTTGTTTAAACTCTCAGGAGCAACGTAGAGTAATTTGGTAATCCCATTTGTTAAATCATCTTTCACCTCTTTTACTTCTTGTTTTGATAAAGAAGAGTTAAGAAAGTGAGCAACTCCGTGCATAGAACCAAAGTTTCTTATAGCATCAACTTGATTCTTCATTAAAGATATCAAAGGCGATACAATAATGGCACAACCAGGAAGAATTAAAGCAGGTAATTGATAACATAAGGACTTTCCTCCACCTGTAGGCATAATAACGAAAGTGTCATTACCCTCAAGCAAACTTTTAATAACGACTTCTTGATTGCCCTTAAATTTATTAAACCCGAATATTCTTTTTAGTTCTTTATATAAGTCAACGTTAGTTGTTTTGATTTGTTTTTGACTCATTTTTATTTCTCTAATTTATAAAAATCAAAAAATATTCTTTACTTTTGTCGTTGAAAACACAAGTTTTACATATTTCATTATGCTAAATTACTGCTTTTTTCAATACAATTCAATACAAAGATAAAATATTTTAATAGTGAAAACACAACAAGAGATAAAAGACATTGCAATACAGACAATTACAAAAGAATATTTGGCAATAGAGAAGTTGAAGAATTACATAAATGACGATTTTGCTAAAGTTGTTGAACTAATTTATAATTCTAAAGGCAGAGTTGTTGTTACTGGAATAGGCAAAAGTGCAAATATTGCAACAAAGATTGTATCTACTTTCAACTCCACTGGAACTCCCTCAATATTCATGCACGCTGCCGATGCTATTCATGGAGACTTGGGTATAATTCAACCTGAGGATATAATTATATGTATTTCAAAGAGTGGAAATACTCCAGAAATTAAGGTTTTAATCCCATTAATCAAGAACTTGGGCTATAAATTAGTTGCCATAACTGGAGATAGTCAATCCGCTTTAGCCAAACAATCGGACTACTTCCTCAATGTTCATGTTGATAAAGAGGCTTGTCCTAACAATCTTGCACCTACCTCTTCCACAACAGCACAGTTGGTTATGGGGGATGCATTAGCTGTTTGTCTGTTGGAATGCAGAGGATTTTCTGCACAGGATTTCGCCAAATATCACCCTGGTGGAGCCTTAGGTAAAAGACTTTATTTGAAGGTTTCTGACCTCTATCCCAATAATGAAAAGCCTCAAGTAAGCCCAAATACTCCCCTTTCAGAAGCAATTATTGAAATGACTTCTAAGCGATTGGGATGTGCTGTAGTTATAGAAAACAATACGATAAAAGGGGTAATTACAGATGGAGACCTTAGAAGAATGATTAGCAAAAACCTCAATTATCAAGACCAAAAGGCTGAAGATATAATGAGCAAAACTCCAAAAACTGTTGAAGAAAACAAGTTTGCAGTTGAGGCATTAAATGTTATGAAAGAGAATCATATCACTCAATTAATTGTTACTAACGAGAAGAAAGAGTATAAGGGAATTGTGCATTTGCATGACCTAATAAGAGAAGGTATTATATAAAAAAAGAGATTTGCACTACTATTCATAGGCAAATCTCAATAAACAATTATAAACCTTTTGGGGTACGCGATGGGACTCGAACCCACGACCAATGGAACCACAAACCACTACTCTAACCAACTGAGCTACGCATACCATAAGTTAATTGGGATTGCAAAGGTAAATAGTTTTTATTTATTACCAAAATATTTTAACCAAAAAATAGAAAATTTAAAGCAAGTAAACCAATAATTTCAATCTAATAGAACTTGATAAAGAATATACTACATACACTATTTGCCAAAATGATAACCTCCATTATCGGGCTTTTAACCATAGTTTTGGTAAGTCAATATCTTGGAGCAATTGGCAAAGGAGAGCAGTCTATTTTCCTCTTTAATACAGTTCTTTTGCTACTTATTGCAACACTTGTGGGCAACACAACCCTAATTTATCTAACCCCAAGACATAAGTTTTCCGATATTTTCTTTCCCTCTTTTTGGTGGACAATTGCTTCTTTGGGAACCCTCTTTATTGCTTTTTATCTATTAGATATCCCCATTATAACCTACCCAAAACAACTCTTTTTGATAACCTTAATGGCAGCATTGAGCGAAACAAACACCAATATTCTAATAGGAAAAGAACGAATTAAAGAATCAAATATCCTAAAACTCATAAGCCCAACTGCCTCAATTCTCTACATTATAATACTTATTCTTCTAAATCAATTCTCCTCAGTTTCCCACTACATAAACTCCCTTCTAATTGGCTATTTCCTAAGTTTGGGCTATGGAATATTTCTTTTAAGGGATGAATATAAGGGACTTCAATTAGGTAAAATGTTTGATTTGAATATGTTTAAAACTCTTTTCTCATTGGGTTTTATTAAACAATTGGGCAACCTTTCTCAACAACTAAACGCTCGAATGTCCTTCTATTTAATTGCTCTATACTCTACCAATGAGGCTCTTGGCGTCTTTTCCAATGGTATAAGTCTAACAGAATCAACCCTCTTATTCTCCTCCAGCCTTGCCTTAGTTCAGTATTCTCGACTATCCAACTGCAAAGATGAAACCTATTCAAAATCAATAACTCTACTACTTACAAAGGCGAATATCCTACTCTCAGCCTTAGCTTTGGTGGTGCTTTCTCTTTTGCCAGAGAGTTTCTATACTTTGACTTTTGGAGCTGAATTTTCTCAGGTTAAACAAATCATACAATTACTTTTCTTAGGAGTACTCTTACTAAATGCCACCACCACATTCACCCAATATTTTGCCTCAAAAGGAAATTTCCATATAGCAACAATTGCCTCAACCATAGGATTAATCCCCACAATAGTCTTGGGAATATTACTAATCCCTCGCTATGGAATCACAGGTGCAGCCATCTCAACAACACTTTCCTACACCATAATTTTCCTGATAGAATACTACTATTTCCGCCGTTTTAGCAACACCAAATTCAAGGATTTACTCCCTCAAAAACAAGACTTTACCTATATCAAAACCTTAGTTAAGACCTTCAAAAACCCCTCTTAATAAAAACTGAACCTTGAGTTTAGAAAAGTAAATCCACCAGTTTAGCATCTGTAAATCGACCGATTTAGCACCTGTAAATCCACCAATTTACCACCCCTAAATCGGTCGATTTGCTTTTGATAAAGTTTCCTTTTGGAATAGCTGAATCTTCCTTTTGAATTAAATAAACTGAAAATTAATGTATTGCAGACTAAAGAAGATTAATCACTAAATATTCACTTTTAACTTTTCACTTTTAGCTTTTCACTGAGTATCTTTGAGCTTTAAATTAGGAGTAGTGTAGGTTTTGTATTGGTTATTCTCAAAGTATATGAAATGTGCTTTGAGGTTTGGATGCTTTGAAAGGAAGACTTTGCTCTTATCCAAACCCATAACCAAAAAGGCTGTAGCCAAGCCATCGCAAAACGTTGCAGAGGAATCAACCACCGAAACAGAAAGTAAATTATGCTCTACACTCTTGCCAGTGAATGGGTTAATGGCGTGTGAACGACGGTTGCCCAAAGAGTCTGTATAATATTTTCTATAGCTTCCAGAGGTTACAATAGCTTGGTTTTGGAGTTCCAAATATGTGGTGTAGGAGCGTTCAGAATTGCTATCTTTGGCAGGTTGTTCAATGCCACAGAGCCAGTTTTTGCCCTTTTCCTTAGCTCCACTTGCTCTAACTTCGCCTCCAATATCAACAATAAAATTATCTATTCCCTTGCCTTTGAGCATCCAAGAAATTCTATCTGTGGTATATCCTTGGGCAATTGCGTTGAGGTCAATCTTGGTTTGAGGATGGGTTTTAAGGAGTTTTTGGTTCTCAATTCTCACCTTTTTATAGCCCACAAATTGAAGCAATGAATCAATGGTTTCTTGAGTTAAGGCTTGCTTTTCCTTGCTTGCAAATCCATATTTTTCAACCAAAAGACCAACAGTACAATCAATATAACCACCACTAAATTGAGAAATTTTCTGACTCCAGTTAAAGCAATCAATAAATAAAGAATCAAGGTTTGGGTTTTGGTTATTATTGATTTTATTAATCAAACTCCCCTCATTCCAAAGCGAAAGACTATTGTCTATTTGTGCCAAAAGCTTGTTAATGTCTTCCTTAACTGTTTCATTTTGTTTGTCAGTAGCAAGGTAAACTATGTGATAATAACTCCCTTGGGTAATCCCATCAAGAGTATATTTATGTGTTGTATTGTCTTTGCAGCTTGTTAAAACCAACGTGCTAAGAGCAATTAAAGCAAGATATAACTTATTGATTTTCGTTAGCTTTAAGTATCTGTTCATAGTGTTCAGTGATTGTTGGACTCCATTTTTCCTTTTGATTAATTATGTTTTGCATAACACTAAGAGCCTCTTTATAATCCTTTTTTATAAATAATACCCATGCATAAGTGTCAACGTAGGTAGGCATTTGAGGGAATTTTTCAAATACTTTCTTTGCCATTTTGTAAGCCTTATCCAAGTCCTTATTCTCCTCAGAAAGGAAGTAAGCATAGTTATTTAGCACGATATAGTTATCCGGATTTAGCTCAAGAGCCTTGTCAAAATAAAGAAATGCCTTATCTGCTTCCTTTAATTCGTAGTGAGTTTGAGCAATATTAGTGTAGAATTCCTCAAGCAAAACAGTATCCGAAACCACCAATTGTACTCCCTGTTCTAAGGTTATTAGAGCCTCATTATACTGCTTTTTCATCAGTTGATTTGTTCCAAGCATAAGGTATGGAACGGGCTGTTCGGGATAGAGTTCTATTGTTTTTTTAGCATCCACAATCAAACTATCGGTTGCATCCATCTGGCTTTGAGCAAAGAGAAGACTTTGATATATTTGGTAGTTATTGGGTTGAGTACTCTTTGGCAAATTGCCCAATTCAATAGCAGTTTTAAGGCTTTCCACCGACTTAGCATAGTTTTCCATTTTGCTATATCCAGTTGCAAGAAGCTCCCAAACAGTCTTTTCATTAGGGTATTCTTTAGATATATTCTTCAACAAAGTAAAGAAATTATTAAAATCATCCTCGTTTGAGTCAACCGTTTTGCCGTAAACAGCAATCAAAACCTGCAATTTTGTTTGATAGTCAAGCTCCTTATTGCCAATAGATTTTTCAAGGTTTTCAAAGGTCTTTACTCTCTCTCCCTGAATAAGATAATAGTTAGCTAAAGAAGCATGAATATAAGGATCCAAAGGGTCTAACTCCTCAATTCTCTGGTAGTATTTCAAGGCATTAGCATAGTCCTTTTTCTTCATATATTTCTCTGCAAAAATAGCATAGTATTGTTTCTTAATAGAGGTTAATTCCTTGTCGCTCTTCCATTTTTTCTCAATTCTTTCAAGCGTTTTCTTGGAGCTATTCTCATCGGATGCCTGAGTGTAAATCTGTAGTAGTTGCAAGTAATACTCCTTTTCTTCAGGGTTCAAAACAATCAAATCCTCAAACACTTTTGCTGCATTTGTATAATCGGAAATGATAAGATATATCTCCGCCATCTGCATTCTATACCAAGTGTTTTTGGGTTGAAGGTCAATTGCCTTTTGAGTTAAATCAATAGCACCCTTAACTTCTTTTCTATTAAAAAGAATACTTGCCTTTTCAAAATAGGCTGCTGCATAACTGTTATCCAAAGCAATAACTTGGTCAAAGAGTTCAATTGCCTTATCCAAATTGCTCAATTGCTTTTGAGTACAAGCATCTAAAAACAAGCCGTCAATCTTCAATTCACTTGAAGTATATTCTTTTTGAGTAGCCTTTGAATTCTCTTTTGCTAACTTACTCTTAGAGCTGCATGAGGCCAAAAAAAGAATGGCAATAGATAGAAATAGCAGGTTTTTTATTTTCTTCATAGTATTATTTCTGAATAATCTCCCAAGTTCAATTCATTTCCCTTAGAGCTATCCAAAACGCTACTTTCTGCCTTTACATTGCTTCCTAACATAGAATTATTAAACTTAAGATTAGAAATAAGGCATGATGATTGAATAATTGAATTAGAAATTATGGAATTATCAATGGTTGTCTTCTCTCCAATTGAAACATGAGGACCAATCTTAGAATTAGTAATCTTAACCCCTTTGGCAATATAGCAAGGAGGGATTATTTCAGTATTAATCAAGTCAATATCTTTATCAATCAACTCTTCCTTAGAGTTCTTTAGCTCCAGCACTCTTTGATTTGTATTAACGGTAGCATTCTTATTTCCACAATCCAACCACTCCTTAACATCATTAGTAACAAACTTCAAACCCTTATCAAGCATATTTTGAAGAGCATCCGTAAGTTGATATTCTCCTTGCTTGTTAATGTTATTGTCAATTAAGAACTGCAATTCATTTCTCAAATTCTCCCCATCAAGGAAATAGTAAATGCCAATAATAGCCTCGTCGGAAACAAAAATCTTTGGCTTTTCAACAAAACCTGCAATTGTTCCATCATCATTCTTCTTCACAACGCCAAAAGCAGAAGGGTCTTTAACTCTATGTGTCCAAATAACACCATCCCTATCAGTGTTTAGCTTAAATCCAGCATCAAACAAAGTGTCGGCAAAGGCAACAGTAACCTTTCCCTTTAAGCTTTCCTTAGCACAAAGAATAGCATGAGCAGTTCCAAGAGGTTCGTTTTGATAATAAATCTTACCCTTAGCACCTAATCTATTAGCAATTTCAATCAATCCTTCTTCCACTTCCTTCCCAAAATCACCAATAATAAAACCTATCTCATCAACTTTTTCATTACAAACTTCAACAATATCTTCACACAAACGTTCAACAATTGGCTTGCCAGCAACCTTAATAAGGGGCTTAGGTACGGTTAGGGTGTGTGGACGCATTCTCTTGCCCATTCCTGCCATTGGTATAACTATATTCATAACTTTAAATACTTAAATTTTTAATTTGATAAATAATAGAGTACAAAAGTACAAAAAATAATAAACCAAGAAGAATTGGCGTTAACTAAATGTTTTTTTGTAATTTTACCCCCTTAAAATAATATTAAAATAGAATAATGTATAAGACTAAACAGCTGACCCTCTTATTTATAATTACCCTTTTGCTACCCTTTGTTTCTTTTTCGCAGAAAGAATCGGAATTAAATGTAATCAGAAATTTTGAAACAAACTTCGACTCACTCCTTAATTCCTACTACATAAGACAAAACACAAGAGTAATTAAAAAGAGCTACGACAGAGCTTTAGATAATCTTTGTGAACCAACATCAGTATCAAATGTTTCCGATTCCATAATAGCCAAACGCCTTAGAGCCTTGCCAAGCAACATTGAGCTAACCTATAATAATCAAGTTAGAAACATAATAGAATACTACATCGACAAAGGAGGAGCAAGAGTGGGAGTGATGATAGGGCTAAGCAAATACTACTTCCCAATCTTTGAATCCATACTCGACCAATATTCCGTACCTCACGAATTAAAATACTTAGTAGTTATAGAATCAGCCCTCAACCCCAATGCAGTATCAAGAGCAGGAGCAACAGGACTATGGCAGTTTATGTATTCCACTGGAAGAAGTTATGATTTGAGGATAAATGCCAATGTTGATGACAGAAAAGACCCATTGAAAGCAACCGTTGCAGCAGCACGATTTCTTAGAGACCTATACAGAATATATGGAGATTGGCAATTGGCTCTTGCAGCCTACAACTGTGGACCAGGCAATGTAAACAAAGCCATAAGACGCTCAGGAAAAAATGACTTTTGGGGAATATACAACTACCTTCCAAGAGAAACAAGAGGATATGTTCCAGCCTATATAGCAGCATGCTATGTAATGAACTACTACAAAGAACATAATATAGCACCAGCCATATTGTCCAAACCAATATCAACCGACACCATAACAGTAAGAAGAGACGTACACTTTGAGCAAATAGCCGACGTGCTAAATATACCAGTAGAGCAACTAAAAGACCTTAATCCACAATATAAAAGAAATATAATATTTGGAACACAAGACAACTATAGCCTCAAGCTACCATTTCGCTATGTTAACGACTTCATAGGCCTTGAGGACAGCATAGCAGAATACAACAAAGATAAATACTTTGGAAAAGCATACGAAGAAAAAGAATACATAACAAAAGAAGTAAAACTAACACATAAGGTAAGAAAAGGCGAGAATTGGACCTCCATTGCAAAACGCTATGGAGTAAATGTTAGAGATTTGAAACGTTGGAACGGAAACAGAAAAATACTACAAAGAGGTAAGTTACTTAGCATCTACAAAAATCAAAAAGTTGAGGTAACCAAGAAAGAGAAGGAAGAAAGCCCATTTGCAGAACAAAATGCAGTTAGCAATGATGCAGAAGTACAATCACAAGAGCAAACAGTAGAAACCACCAGTAAAGATATCACCCAAGAAACAACAGCTAAGAAAACAAAAGACACTAAAAAAACAAAAGAAAAACAACAAAAAGCCCAATACCATAAAGTAAAGAAAGGCGAAACCATATCCTCCATTTCCCGAAAATACAACGTACCAATGGATGATATCTTTAAACTAAATAAACTAAACAAAAGAAGTGTCATCAAAGTAGGGCAAAGTATTAGAGTTAAGTAAAGCCATTCCGTTATATTATTTTTTTGTTTTTTCTTCTTTCTGCAAACATTTTATCCCTTTTGGATAAGGGAAATAGATGGAATATTGATATTCCAAGAAACAGACTCAAGCCTATCCTTTATCATTTTTAAAGACCCTAACATTTCTGCCTCACCAGGCAATTCACCATATACTAACTTGCCGAAATCATTACTATAGCTAGATTTTAAACTTGCCCAACATTCTTCTAAATTATCGAATATTAGAGCCTTTACCGGATGCTCCCTAAGCCACTGATTATTATTTCTAAAACTTTCCACATCATCATTTGCAACTTTTAATAACATTAGGTCAAACTCATTGGAGTTGAAAAAATTCAGAAATTCTTCTTGCTTTAACATTTGATTCAAATCATATATATGCCTAACCTTTTTGCATAATATATCCGAAGGATTCTCTCCATAAGAAAATCTAACTAAGCTCATTATTTTTTCGCATATCGTTCTAGTTGGACTTAATACATTGAATTGAAAAGGAACCAATCCATTTTCGATAGCCATTTCTATCTGTCCATTGTCAATTATCATCTTACCGATAAAAGAAACGATTTCCTTACAAGTATAAGGTTCAGGGCTACCTAAAAAAGTTGTTTCGAGAACAATAAAGTCTCTCACCTGTCCAAAATCCCCAACAAACTCTTTTTTATATGAATGAGCCGTCTTACGATTCATACCCTTTTTATTTGTAAGTCCATCCACTACTAATTCAGGCATAAAAGTACTTACCACACCACTTATTTTCCCTATTTTTGCCTTCAGCTTATTATTTGTTTCCCCCTCTCTTCTCAATATCCCCAAATCAATATCCTCAGAAAAACGTTCAATCAAATTATAACATTTAGACAAAGCAGTTCCTCCCTTAAACACTACATCCTTGATAATATCATACTCGGAAATTAAAAAAAGAGTATACGTTACCCAGTAATCCTTTTCCACATAAATATCAGGAATATTCATTTTATCAGCCGTAGCCCTAATAGCTTGCCTGAAAAGAGTTTGATTTTGATGTAGTTTCATATAATATTCCATTTTTTTAAATTCGAGAGCACATCCATAGCTCCAGTAAATTGATATTTGGTAATTGGATTTAATGAATCAAGAAGAGGTTTTGTTATTGCACTATATCCCAATTGGTCAAGCAAGCTACCCAGCAATGCCTTGGTTGAGGGAGGATACTTTAAAGCCAACCGAACCAAAGAACATGCTTCCTTTTGAGAAAGATTATTAACTATAGCTAAAAGCCTAATGCAAGATGATTTTATGGTAGAATCAGGGATTTTTTTAATATATCTAATTGCATCCAATAATTGTAATAAAGGTATATTTTCTTTAGTAATGGTATTTTTTTGTTTAACAAATACAATAGTGTAACGCTCTCTTTTTAAATTGGGACGGATTTCATTTCTACCAATCTGTATTGTATTACTTACCTGAGAGGTCAACCCCAATTGATTATAAATACTATAACCAGTAAGATAACCAATAATCTTCCCATTATCTTCAAGTAAGTCTTTTACCACCTGCTTTTGAGAGGGTATAAGATTCCCAAAAGGAGTGCTTTCAGGCTTGTAATATTTTCCCTTAGAAAGTTTTACAATCCTACCCGATGACACCAAACGATTAAGAGCTTTGATAACTGCCTCTTTTTTATTCACCTCAGTTATAAAGTCGGAATAGGTGAAGATAAATCCATTAGGCAGTCTATCTATTTTAAACACTATATATTCAGTTGTTTTCATATTTCATATTTTGATGCAAAGATAAGTAATTTGTCCAGTTAATTAGCAAAAAAACTGGACATTTTTAAATTCCGCACGATGGGTATATGAGAAAACCTATGTGTTTGCCCTTTATGTTATGCGGTATATATTATGCCGCCTACCTCACAATATTATAATCCGTCAACTCCAACACAACCCTTAAATTTGTATCCACTGGAAAATCTCTTTCCTCACGCTTAATCAAACCAACTCCCTTAGCATAATACTCCTTCCTGTAACCACATATCTCAGGAGAACACATGAAAATCCTATTATATTGATATGTAACAATAACATCATTATAAGTAACATTATTAACTATTATTGTAGTATCTTTCTTAATGGTCTCACCCAAGTTTTGATTTCCTGCATAAGAAGGAGTAATATAAAAAGTTCCACCCTCTGTTTCAGTAAGAATTTCACTAAAAGGCATCTCGCTACTAGTGCCTCCAAGATTAGTAATGGAATAACCTCTAATGAAAACAGCCCCATAAATTGAATTAGGGTAAAATTTAGGTAAGACAATAGTATCATTATGAGGATAAGGAACATAATGTCCCCCTTGAAAATAAACACATAGCTTATAATTCTCCTCCACCCTAAGAGTGTCCCCATTATTATAAACCCAATAAGAGCCAGGGAAAGCAGGAAAATACTCTTTAGGCTTAATTGTATCATAAACATGAACAATAGGATGAGGAGAAGAAATAGGCTCAGGAAAAATAAAATCATCTTCACCATCACAAGCAATAAAACCTATAGATAAGTAAAGCAACAAAAATATCAATATTCTTTTCATGACACAAAAGTATTTTAGATAGATAAAAAGGTTAATTAACACCAACAAAGGTATAATTAAAATTACATATTCAGATTATTAGATAGAATTTTTTATGCGATATATGTTATTTTGGTTGTGCGGTATATGTTATGCCGCACTTTTTTATTATTAGGATATGTTATCCGAAAGATTATTCATTATATCTATAACCATTCTTTGATGATTCATTAATCCAATAATCATATTCCTTTAAATTGGTATCAGTACCTAATCCATGTAAATAACACATACCTAACCAATATTGACTAACAGAATCATTCAAACAAGCACCTTCCTTAATATATTCAAAACTCTTTTTCAAATCCTTATTAACTCCTTTCCCATAATAATACATCATACCTAAATTATAGAAAGCAAACTTATTACTATCCATACAAGCAAGTTGATAATATTTTAAAGCAGAATCAAATTTCAATTCCTTTGAGTAATAAACACCACGATGATAATTATCTAATTTAGATAAATTTATTTTTAATAATTCTTTTTCCGCATGTTTCCCATCTTGATAAGACATAAACAAAATAATAGCCATTGTAATGATAAAGGCTATGGAATAGAATAAAAGTTTTTTCATTTTCGTGGTTTTTTAATGAAATAACAGATTGAAAATCCTTATAGTAATATAGTGCGGCATTATAAATACCGCACGACGGAACACTAAATAACTCGCTATCTTTCATCATACTCCTGCAAAGATATAAAAATTACATCAACTAATATATATATTATTCATTCAATCCTCAAAATTACAAATAAAACTTAATGAATTATTAAAACAGAGGAGTTTTATTCTATTATTGTGAAAGAAAACCATTTCTTACCCAAATCTTTTAAAGAAGCTCCAATAGAATAAAGCTCTTTATTATCAAATATCTATCATGAACCTTTGTTATTCTATACTCTTTCAATGTTGGATATTGGGCGTTAAATCTTTTAATATCCTTGTTCTGTAAAAGCATATTGAAGAGAACCGCCGAGACTTGTATAGAAGGAATAGCATTTTGCGATACCAAATAATCAACTTCATTTAAATATTATATTCGTTTTTATCATAATTTATTGCAGTTATTTGTAAAGCTATTTGTAATTTAGCACTTTAATAATAAAAGCAATATGGAAAAAGAAGAAGAAAAATATATTAAACTTTTTACTCCTTTACAGAGAAAACAAAAAGATATGGTTTACAATATTTGGAAAGAAAATATATTTGAAGATATATATCATAGGAAAATAGCAATAGAAAAGTATTGTAAAGAAGTGAATTGTGATTTTTTGATGGCTTTATATTCAATTATTAAAATAATAGAGAATAGGTATCTAATGTTACTGAGTAATGGTGAAATTGCTTATCCAAGTAAATCGCTAGTAGAAGAGCTTATTTTAGAAAATGAAGTGTATAAAAGGGAAGAATATGGTCATTTAGAAATAATTGATCAAAAAATGTGTGAATTAAATGAAAAAGGTTATTTGGATTATCCTTATATTCATATCAAGCTTACCCAAAAAGATGTTAATGACCTCAAAAATGCATGTGAAGCATTAATAAAAGAAAGATTAAAAAATATACAGCCTTATA
>Ga0172377_10002227_pt1 | contig 19854 bp, 16 predicted proteins | sample Pumphouse3metaG_FD_119749 | JGI IMG/M metagenome (GOLD analysis project Ga0172377, IMG submission 119749) | Leachate microbial communities from a municipal landfill in Southern Ontario, Canada - Pumphouse #3 metaG | ecosystem: Engineered > Solid waste > Landfill > Unclassified | place: Canada...
ATTGCTTTTTTTGCTGCCTGAGATGTAGGCGTTGCTATTGTAAATATTAAATCCACATCATCCTTGACGAATTTCTCTGCAATCATTTGTGCATTATTTATGTCACCCTGTGCATTCTGGTCAACAAATTCCACTTCAACTCCCAATGTTTCCATCTCATCTATGAATCCCTGTCTCGATGCATCCAGGGCAGGATGCTGCACTATCTGTGATATTCCTATGGTAAATTTTTCTGCAGGCTCAATTGCCTCTACAGGTTTGCTGCCATCTGCAGCCGCAGAGCATCCGGTAAAAATAACCGTCACCACTAATAATATTGCTGTTAATTTTTTAATTGTATTAATTTTCATAATGTCCTCCAAGACTATTTATTTATTTTTGATATGAACTTGGCCAGGGTTCGCTATCATGGGAATGCAGCTAAATCATAAAAAAAATCTTTCATTCCTATAAACATACTTTTTCAAATATGCTTATAGGGACGAAAGATTCCGCGGTACCACCCTAATTATGATTTATATCATCACTCTTCGAAGTCCAACAACTTCTAACCCTGTAACGTGGGTACACGTGTTTGCCTACTCGGATTTCCTTTTAACAAACCTGCTCAGCAGTGTATATTATATTTCTCTGTCATTGGCTCTCACCACCGCCAATTCTCTGTAAACGTCTGAAATACTTTTCTCTGCTTCAACGCTTTGATTATTAATAGCAATAATAACTTATAAAAATTTTTTTGTCAACACTTATTTTTTAAAATTTTTTCTATCGTCGGAATGATGTATGGGGACACGCTTTAAGGGTAAAAGGAATGTCCCCGGTTAAAATGCTTATTTTCTTTGCAATTATGCTAAATTATTTTATAAATCTCCACTTAAATTATCGGCTAAGGTTTTAAGTTCTTCAATTAATTCATTCGGTATTGTATCCCCGATTTTTGCATAGAAATCTTTTATACCTTTTACATCTTCAAGCCATGATTCATTGTCTATGGTGAGCAGTGATTTTAATGTGTTCGTTGATAGCTCAAGCCCTTCAATATTTATATCTTCAGGCTTTGGCATGTAGCCAATAGGTGTTATATCTGCATCAACTTTATTCTCACATCTTTTGAGCATCCATTCTATTACTCTGAAATTATCCCCGAAACCAGGCCAGATAAATTGCCCATCTTCATTTGTTCTAAACCAGTTTACATGGAAGATTTTTGGAGGATTACTCATTTTTTTGCCCATTTCAAGCCAATGCTTGAAGTAATTACCCATATCATATCCGCAGAATGGTATCATCGCCATTGGGTCTCTTCTGACAACTCCTACTTTTCCTGTTGCTGCTGCTGTAGTTTCCGATGCAAGTGTGGAGCCTACAAATGTTCCATGCTGCCAATCTCTTGACTGATAAACAAGGGGAGCTGTCTTTGCACGTCTACCTCCGAATAATATTGCCGATAAAGGAACTCCCTCCGGTGATTCCCACTCAGGTGAAATGCATGGACAATTTTTAGCCGGCGCTGTAAATCTTGAGTTAGGATGTGCTCCGTTTTCCTTTGATGTTTTCCCATTCCATGGATTTCCCAACCAGTCAAGAGCATTTTCAGGAGGATTTTTATCAAGTTTTTCCCACCATACTGTGTCATCGTCCAAATTATATACAACATTTGTGAAAATTGAATTTTTCTTTGTGGACATCAGAGCATTATAATTTGATTTTGCATTTGTTCCGGGTGCAACTCCAAAAAAGCCTGCTTCTGGATTTACAGCCCAAAGCCTTCCGTCTTCTTTAATGCGAAGCCATGCAATGTCATCTCCTACAGTCCAAACCTTATATCCTTTGTTTAAGTAAATTTCAGGAGGAATAAGCATTGCTAAATTGGTTTTGCCGCATGCTGACGGAAATGCACCTGCTATGTATTTCACTTCTCCATGAGGGTCTTCGATTCCTACTATAAGCATGTGTTCAGCCATCCAACCTTCCATCTGGCCTTGATATGATGCAATGCGAAGTGCAAAGCATTTTTTGCCAAGGAGAACATTTCCCCCGTAACCGGAATTACATGACCATATTGCGTTGTCTTCCGGAAAATGGAAGATATATCTTTTATTGATATCCAATGTGCACTTTCCATGTACACCTCTTACGAAATCACTGGAATCACCTAAAGTATCCAGCACTTCTTGTCCCACTCTCGTCATTATATTCATACTTAAAACAACATAAATAGAATCAGTGATTTCTATTCCTATCTTTGAGAACGGCGAGCCCACAGGTCCCATTGAATAGGGAATAATATACATTGTTCTTCCCTTCATGGAATCAGTAAAAATTTCTCTTCCCAATTTATAAGCTTCTTCAGGACTTTTCCAGTTGTTGGTATTACCTGCATCTTCCTTTTTTCTTGAACAAATAAATGTTTTGTCTTCCATTCTTGCAACATCATCTTTTGCCGAACGATGATAATAGCATCCTGGGTAAATTTCTTCGTTCATTTTTTTAAGTTCGCCTGTTGAGCATCCTTCTTTACGAAGTTCTTCATATAATTCTTCACTGCCGTCAATCCAAACTACATTTGATGGATTAGTCATAGAAATTATACCGTCTACCCAGTTTAAAACATTTGAGTTGTCCGTTAATTTTTTCATAGCACTCTCCTAAATATTATTTGTGTTGCTTCACAAAATACTAATGTTATATCATTTATCACAATTGTATTATATAACTACTATATAGTACATGCAATATTAAAAACAAATTCTATGATTCTTAGATATCGCAGTACCTCGCCTTATTTAATAAGTATTTTGCTCCTAAAACCTAATTAATAACTGAAAGCAAATATAATTTAGAACAACCTTCATGATAGGGATTCGTAGGGAAATTCTCTGTACTGAATGTAAGATATTATAATAGTAACCAAAGGACATATATAACATAATGCTGCGTAAGGGGCATATTGGGCTGCAGTTATGCCCATTATAGGTTTTATTAAAAACGAATTTATGTTCCAGGGCATTAGAGGTGCTACAATAACTCCCGTGTCAGAAATGGTTCTTGCCAAGACAGCATTGTCTAATTTCAATTCCTTGTATTTTCCTTGCAATATTGTACCTGGCAGTATAATTCCTGATGTTTGATCACATGTTGCAGTTGTCATCAATATGCTTATCAGCCCGGTTCTTCTTATTAAACTGATTCTATTGTCAATTCCATAAATCAGCTTATCCATTAAAGGCACTAACACATTTCCTTTTTCAAAAAGTTTAATCAAAAAAAATGCTCCGGCAACTATTAATATTGCCTCTATCATTGATATTATGCCTCCGCTGACTAAAAGGCTGTTTAGTTCTTCAGAGGGAGTATTGCCCCGATAACCGAATATAAGTGCCTTTATAATTGATGAAAGTGAGTCCTTCTGAAATACAATGCTAAGTATGGCACCTACTGCAATACCAATGGAAAATGTTTTTAATGAATCAAGCCCTGATATGGATAAAATTAAAATTATGGCAGGCAAAATAAACAATACCGGAGATATAATAAACCCTTCTTGAATTGCCTGTTTATACATTGCAAGGTTTTCTGTCTGGGCAATATAATTTGACCCTATGAAGAAATAAATTATTGATGTGATTATTATGGTTGGTATCAATGTTATAATCATGCTTTTGAATATTTCTTTATAATTCTTATTCACGGTTGTCATAACAAGGTTTAATAGTCCCGACAAAGGAGATATTTTATCTGCTATAAAAGCTCCTGAAACCAGTACACCAACCATCAAATTAAGAGGTATTCCTATGCTTAGACCAATTCCGCTTAATGATATTCCAACAGTACTTAAGGTTCCGATTGCTGTGCCCATAAAATATGAAACAACACTCATAATTAAAAAAGATGCCAAAAGAAAGTTTACCCCCTCCATATAAGTGAAACCATAGTACATAATTGTGGGTACAACACCGGAAGCAAGCCATATGGAAGTGGTTGCACCTATAAACAATATTATTATCAATAAACGTTTAATATCCTTTAATGCCGATACAAATGTTTCCCAAATCTCCCTGATATGGTATCCGCTTTTATACAGCACTATGGAAGTGAGAACTATCCCCGCCAAAAAACCAAAATACAGGGGTATTGCTAAAACAATTGAGCCAATAATAAAAATCAAACATATAACCATTATAGCCATTGGTTTTAACACTAAATTTCTATCCAATTTTCTACCTCATCAAAAAAATATATAGTAGATTATGGGTATAAATATGGATGGCAACAAATTACCCACTCTCATTCTATTTTCTATAAGAAAGTTAAGACCTATTCCCATTATTATAACACCGCCTATGGCAGTCATTTCGCTTACTACCACAGGGTTTAACAAAGATTGCATAAGGCTTGCAAGCATTGTTATTGTTCCTTGATATACAAGCACGCTTATGCCGGAGAAAATTACACCAACACCCATTGTTGCTGCAAAGGTAACAGCTGTTATACCGTCGATTACTGCTTTTGTAAATAAAATTTCATGATTGCCTGTCAATCCACTTTGAATTGAGCCTACAATTGCCATGGAGCCCACACAGTAAACTAATGTGCATGTAACAAAGCCAAGAGCTACATTGCTTTCCTTATTTTTCATCTTACTTTCAATAAATGCTCCAAATGTATCTAATTTCCTTTCAATATCAATGCCTTCACCTATTATTGTTCCAATTACCAATGATATAATTAACAGCGTAAAATTTTCTCCTGTTAACATTAAATTTATGCCTATAACAATTACTGCCAAACCAATAGTCTTTAAAAGTGCTTCAGATATTTTTTCCGGTATTACATTCTTAAAAAAAAGTCCTATTATTCCACCTGCTATTATTGCAAGTGTATTTGCAATTGTTCCTATCATGTCCCCTACCTTAATTTATCAATAAATTTTTTTATTTCCAGCGAAGCTTTATATGCTTCATTTTTAGAGGCTATGCCTTCTTCTGCTGCCTCATTTACAGCTTCTTTTAAAGAATACTTATTCTTAATTAATTTGTCAAATAAAATCCCATAAATGCCTACATGATACGATGAGACATCTTGTTCCCGGTAATCATTGTTGTATCCTACTACTACATATTCTCCTTTTTCTACATCCTTATGAATGTTTAACTGCTCCAATACTTCATCAGCATTTCCGTAAAAAGTTTTTTCATGAAGCTTTGTTAATTCCTTGCAAACGCAAAGAGTTGAATTTGGCATATTAACCTTTATGTTTTCAATTAAATTTAATATTCTCCTTGGTGATTCATAAAAAACAAAGGTTTTAACTGGATTGTTAAGTACTCTCTTTAAAGCAGTATCTAATTCACTCTTTTTACGGGGCAAAAATCCGTAAAAAGCAAATTCATATGTATCAATTCCTGATATTGAAAGGGCTGTGGTCAGTGCTGATGCACCGGTCAAACCTATTACTTCAATTCCGTTTTCCCTGACTTCCCTGACTAATTCAAATCCCGGGTCTGAAATACACGGTGTTCCTGCGTCGGTTACCAATGCTGCATTAATATCTTCACTTAAGAGCTTTTGGATTATCTCTTCAGTTCTTTGCTTTTCGTTAAATTTATGATATGAAATCATTTTTGTTTTAATGTTAAAATGATTTAACAGCTTCTGAGTATGCCTGGTATCCTCGGCTAATATTAGCTCACAATCATTCAATGTTTCTACAGCTCTATTTGTCATATCGCCTAAATTTCCTATAGGCGTTGGGACAACATATAATTTGCTCATGTCATACATCCTTTAAAATATTGTTAAAAAATTATATCACATAAATTAGTAAATATATAGTTAAATTACACTTTATAAATATTATAAAAATCGCAATGTTAAATGGTCGCTTGTGAACCGTCATCCTGAGCGAATAGCTGAGATTCTTAACCTGTGGTTCAGAATGAAACAGGCTGGTGCCCTTAATCACGAAATAATAAATATATTTAGAAATGTGCAAAATTTTGATTAATGCATGGTTGTTTTAAGCAAAAAGGGTGATTTGCAGGTCGAAAATGCACAAAATTACAGGAAATGTGTCGATAATCGGTATAAACTTAATTATAATTAATGCATTAATCAAAATTTTGCACACTTAGTTATAAAAAAGTGCATTTTTTGTTTTCAACAACTATCAATTTAAACTCAAAGGGCTAAAAAACTACCACCAAAACCATCTTATTCTTTTAGATTATTTAATGGACAAATGTTCGATTTTGTTGTAATATAGGAGGTGGGATACACCACTCTTTGTCAAAGAGTGGCACACCTTAAGGGAAAACCTATAAGTGTGATCATTTAAGGAATAGCCCCAAGTATGGAGGAGATATGGACTATATTATTATAGCAATGCTTTTTATATTGATTGTAATAAATTTTATTTTACTGATAAAGCAATTGAAAAATAATTCCAAAGAGCGCATAATATCTGAACTTAAAATTAGTTTAAGTGAAAACAATTTTAATTTAATCGATTCCGTAAATCGAAAAATTTCTGAATCGGAGCAGAAGCAGTTGAGGGAATTATTGACAAATAAATTGGAAACAGTTGAAAGAATGGATAGAAACTCCAATAAACTGACTGAATCCTTTGTTAAATTCAGTACTGAAACATCAAAGACACTGAATGATAACTTCACATCTTTAAATGAACGGGTAAGCCAAAACCTTGACAGGATAAATTTAAGAGTTGAAGAAAGGCTGAATGAAGGTTTTGAAAAAACAAACAAGACATTTATAAATATACTTGAAAGATTGTCTAAAATAGACGAAGCGCAAAAGAAAATAGACAGTCTTTCCACAAACATAGTTTCATTACAGGATGTTTTGACAGATAAAAAAAGCAGGGGTACTTTTGGAGAAGTGCAGCTAAATCATATTTTGTCGGTGGTCTTTGGTGAAAAGAACGATAAAATATATGAAGTTCAGAAAAAGTTAGAAAACTCTATGATAGCAGATGCTGTTTTATACATTCCCGAACCTGTGGGAATGCTTTGCATAGATTCTAAATTTCCTCTTGAAAATTATCAGCGTATGATTGATATCAATAATTCCGAAATTGAAAGAAAACAATATTCGAGAGATTTTAAATCAAATGTAAAGACGCATATCAATGATATATCTTCAAAGTACATAATTCAGGGACAAACCTCAGACCAGGCAATAATGTTTATTCCCGCAGAAGCAATATTTGCGGAAATAAACGCATATCATCAGGACATTTTAGATTATGCAGGTGAAAAGAGAGTTTGGATAACCTCTCCAACGACACTGATGTCTGTTTTGTCAACTGTGCAGGTTGTTTTAAGGAATATTGAGAGAGAAAAATATGCAGGAATAATTCATGAGGAGCTCAATAAATTAGGAAAAGAGTTTAAGCTGTACAAGGACAGGTGGGAGTCCTTGGCTAAAAATATCAAACGTGTTTCAGATGATGTGGATAAAATAAACATAACTTCCAATAAAATTGAAAGGAAATTTGACAAAATATCAAAAGTAGAAATGAGCAGTGAGCCGGAACTTGAGGAAATAGAATATAGCGAAGTATGAATTCGTGAATTACAAAAAATACTTGCATTTTATTTATCTTTATGCTACTATCTTAAAGTAGCATTTCGCCGTAGTGATGGAATGGCAGACGTGACGGACTCAAAATCCGTTGGTGGCAACACCGTGGGGGTTCAAGTCCCTTCTACGGCATAATATTAATAAAAAACGACCTTTAAAAAGTCGTTTTTCTTTTTCTGTTTTAATTAAAATTTGTAGCCTTATTAATATAAAATCCTTGTTTTTCTAATCATTTGATAAAGTTTATCAGAGATACGAGGTACATTTAAATTTTTGGAAGAGTGATGATATATGTGCATCCTTCGTTTACATCTGTTATTACTTCTATGGTTCCGCCATGTAACTTAATTATTTTGTATGCTATCGATAGTCCTAAACCTGTTCCTCCTGTTTCGGAATTACGAGAATCATCAATCCTGACAAAGGGCTCGAAAATATTTTTTGCATGATGTGACGGAATTCCTATACCGTCATCACTAAATTGAATTATTACATTTGTTTGCTCTACATACAAGCTTACTGATATATTGGTTCCTATCGGATTATATCTTATTGAATTTTCAGCTAAATTAAATAGCACTCGATTCATCTGACTATCGTTTAACATAACATATACTGTTTTTTCAGGTATATCAAAGTTATATTCAAGGTTGGCTTGTTCTAACATAGGTAGAAGGTCACCGCAAGCTTGTCTCAAATATTCACATATATCAGTTTTGTAAAGTTTCATAGAGAATTCAGAACTTTCCAATTTGGAAAATTCAAACAAATCGTTCAACAAACTACCGGCTCTTTTACTATTTTTAAAGATGATTTTAAGATAATTTAACTGCTCTTTATTTATTAACTCAGGTTTCTTAAGACAAAGCTCTGTATAACCGACTACACTAGCCAAGGGATTCTTTAAATCGTGAGAAATATCCATAATCACTTTCTTTCGTTCAGTTTCAGATTGTTCTCTTAGCTTTATTTCTGTTTCAATTTTTTCAGCCATTTCATTAAAAGTATTCTGCAAGTCTGCAAATTCATTCTTTAAATTCATATTAACTCTTGTAGTGTAATCACCCTCTCTTAAGGCCTTAGTTCCTTCACTTAGCATCTTTAACGGCTTGGTAATGTGTAATGAAGTTATTTTTGAGAAAATAAAGGCAAATAGACCAAGCAGCAGCAAATAGAAAATAAACACCGAAATAAATACACCGGATACATTTTTTATATCTTCTGATACGGCTTCTTTATTGTAAACAAAAGAAATATCTAATCGCATGGAAGTTGGAAATGTTACAATCAGCCAAAACTTCTCATGAGTGTTATACAATATATCATAATGGTACTTAAATCCCTTCTCTTTACTTCGTACAAGAAAGTCAGTAAATTCACTCACCGAAAACTTTTTTGTTCCAAGTTTATCTAAACCTTTCGAATAGACTACTTCATAGTTCTCATTTATTACTTGAACTCCTCCGCCATGTTGTACAATTATTTCTGCATCAATATCAGCATAATTATCTTTCATGATTAGTTCCGCAGGATATCTATTTTTTACAAGTGTTTTTGAAATCATATCATTCGCAAATGACAACAATATATAAACTAATAAAGTTGCTAAAACTGACAAAAGTAAAACTATCAGATAGTTTATCAGAAATTGATTTGAAATTTTATTTTTCATAATGCCCACCTGTTTTATGAAGCTTATATCCTATGCCTCGTATTGTCTTAATATATTCAGGATTTTGAGAATCAATTTCTATTTTGTTTCGAAGGTGACTTATATGAACCATGATAGTATTATCATCATAGTAATAATCATCATCCCAAACTGCATTATAGAGCTGTTTTTTTGTAAATACTCTTTCAGGGCTTTCCATTAAATACAGCAATAATTTATACTCCTTAGCATTTAGTTCAATTTGTTCATCATTTATATAAGCACAGCAGCATTCTTTATCAATTGTTAAATCTCCATATCTAATCAGCTCTTTTTTTTCTGCCTTGGTAATCATGTAGTCATTATTTCTCCTAAGCTGTGCCCTTACTCTTGCTATAAGCTCGCTCATTGAAAAAGGTTTTGCAATATAATCATCAGCTCCTAATTCTAGACCCAATACCTTATCCATATCATCTGTCCTTGCTGTAAGAAAGATAATAGGCATAGTGCTAGTTTCTCTTATTTTTCTAAGAAGATTAAATCCGTCAAGCCGTGGCATCATTATATCTAAAATAGCTAAATCCGCAGATGTTTCTTTTAGTAAGTTTAAGGCTTCTATCCCATTTGCTGCAGTAATTACGGAGTACCCCTCATCTTCCAAGTTTATCTTTATAAGATTTCTAATATCTATTTCATCTTCTACAACTAAAATATTCAATTTTATCTCCATTTTAAGTAGTTCTACAAATAATATTATTCATGCATGCCTTATCAATCTATTGAATAATGCTTAAGGCTACCATGACACCGGTAATGATAAGTATAATACTAACAATATACAATACAAGACAAGTAAGATTGTCTCCTAAATATTTTCTTAGTAATTTTGTATTTATAAAGTTCCAAAAGAAATTAATTTTTTTGTATGTTATATAACTAAGTAATAAACCAATTAATGCTAATAATAACCCGCCCGTAACATTTTCCATATTATACCTCTTTCCTTTTTTCTAATTCATCCATTATTTCAATCCATAAACTCTACTAATTCTGAAATTGAGTGTATTAAATTCAATAATTTCTTCTGTGGTAACAATCATCATCTCACTCCTTTCAAATTTCATTAATTGAAATGGAATAAACATTTTTGGCAACCATAATTTTGCTTTTTCTTACATTCAATATAGCATAACTTGGCTAATGAATAAACAATTAATTGTTAATTTAAGGTAAATTTAAGGTTGTAAGCATTTGTATTTCAGACTGACAGAGTAAAATAAATTCACAAATCAATGGAGGATGTAAAATGAAAAAAGCAATAAGTTTAATTTTAGTTTTAATAATTATATTTTCAGCTGTACAACCACCTGTCTTAGCTGCTGCACCTGAAATAAGCAATCAATTGGATAAAATGGTACAAGGAATAGTAGAAGAAGGAAAATCAAAGGGTGCTGTACTATCTGTTGTAAAGGATGGAAGTATACAGTTGTGTAAAGGGTATGGATTTGCCGATGAATACCTTGATATTGCTGCTAATGGTGAAAAAACAGCATTTCGCATCGGCTCAGTTTCAAAAACTTTTGTTGCAGTTGCCGCTTTAATTCTTAAGGAAAAGGAATTGCTCAAAATGGATAGTGATATATCAATTTATTTGGATTCAGATTTAAAACTCACTTATCCTGTTTCTATGAGGCAGCTTCTTACACATACTGCAGGATTTGAAGATATGATTACAGGTATGGCTTTCTACAATGCAAGCGACACTGAGCCCCTTGATATAAGTGTACGTAAATACTTACCAAATCAAATATATAAACCCGGAGAGATTATCTCTTATTCAAATTACGGTATCGCACTTGCTGCATATGTTGTTGAATGTATTACAGGTCAGGATTTTGCCCGCTTCTGTGAGGAGGAGATTTTTAAGCCTTTAAATATGAATAGGACAACATTTAGATTTATGCACGATATTGCTTATGTTTCAAAAGCATATTTACCGAATGGTAATGAAACTATTGAGCCTTATATGAACATATATCCTGAAGGCTCGGCTGTGTCAACAGCTGAGGATATGGCTAAATATATGATTTGGCTTATGAATAGCGATGATAACCGTGTCTTATCTCCTAATTTTAAAGAAGAATTATTTAATAAACAATTTACAATGTCAGAGGAACTTGAAGGTATGGGCTACATCTGGAATAGAAAATCACATAACAGCAAAATTTACTTTGACAAAAAAGGAGAAACTCTCAATTTTTATACAAGGGTAGCCCTTTATTCACAAGATTATACCGGGATTTTCCTATCATTTAACACATTTGTTGCTGAGCATGAAATTGATGCAATTATGAACAAAGCGACTGCCTTAATCTATGGTGAAAAACAAGAATACATTGTAGAACAAGGCAATACATCCATTGAGATAAGTGGTTTATATGTTAATAACTGGTCTAACTTTAAAACACCTGAAAAAATTCTAAGTTACCTTATCCCGAGCAAAATTATTAGTATTGATGCAGACAAAGACGGGTATTACATTAATGGCGAAAAGATGACTTTAGTTGGCAATGATTTGTATTCATCAAATTTAGGATTGCTAAAATTCCAAGAAAAAGAAGACAAAATAATTATGTCTTCTAATGCTATATCATATGTAAGGGTTCCATTGTGGCAGCATAAAATTTTAATAGGAATTGTACCGATGATATTTATATTTGTAACATTTATGATTCTTATACGGGAGATTATAATGCTTCGCAATATAAAGGATAAATATAAATACAGTATTGTGTTGAATTCCTTTTTCCAAATCATTTCATTCATTATGTTATGTTTGATAATGTATAAAGGGATTACAACCTTCTCGCTGCTTAAATATGCTCCTTACATGAAGCTTTTCGGATGGTTCACGTTATCAATTCTTATATTAAATATAATAATTGTAAGAAAGAAGAATCAATATAATGAGCTATTACCCGTTCTATGGATTATATCGGGAATATTATTTTCAGCATGGATGTTATTTTTTCATATCCTATAACTATAAAAGGACAATTCTTCTAATAGAGATGAATCGTCCTCTCTTATGACATTGGTGCCAGGCACCACCACGGTGTGGCACCAGGGAAAACTAAATTAAATCTTCTTTTGCAAGGACTTCTGCTATTTGCACTGCATTTGTTGCTGCACCTTTTCTTATTTGGTCGCCGCAACACCATAGTACCAATGAATTTTCAGCGCTTATATCCTTTCTTATTCTGCCTACGTATATTAAGTCTTGATTGGATGAATCAAGAGGCATAGGATATTTTCTGTTTTCCAAATCATCGATTAGCTTAACACCTGCTGCTTTTGACAATAGCTCTCTTGCTTTTTCTACAGTTATTTCCTTTTCAGTTTCTATAGTAATTGATTCGGAATGGCTTCGGTAAACCGGAACCCTTACGCATGTACAATTAACTTTTAAGTCGGGGTTGTGAAGTATTTTTCTTCCTTCATTCTGCAATTTCATTTCTTCCTGTGAATATCCCATTTCATCAAAGCTTCCTATTTGAGGAATTACATTGTATGCTATCTGATGCTGGAATGTATTTATTTCTGCAGCTTTTCCTTCACTAATATCCTTAATCTGCTTATCTAATTCTTTTATTCCGTTAACGCCAGCTCCTGATACTGCTTGAAATGTAGAAACTATCATCCTTTTTATTTCAGAGTATTTATTAAGTTCATTTATTGCTGTTAATGCTATAGTTGTTGAACAGTTTGGATTTGATATTATTCCTTTATGATTTTTTACATCCCCTCCGTTAACCTCAGGTACAACCAACGGAACATCATCATATAATCTGAATGCGCTTGAATTATCAACTACAACTGCACCTGCCTTTACGGCTGCAGGGGATAATTTTTCACTTATGTCATTTTCAGCAGCACAAAGAACCACATCAATATTTTCAAAAGATGATTCTGTTGCTTCTTCCACTGCATATTCTTTTCCATTGAATTCAACTAAGTTTCCTGTACTTCTTTTGCTTGCTAAGAGTTTTAAATTATTTATGGGAAAATTCCTTTCTCCCAATACTTTTAGCATTTCTTGTCCTACCGCACCTGTTGCTCCTAAAATTGCTACATTGTATTTTTTCATATCGTCCTCACCTTCTGCAAGCATAACCCTGCTTAAAATATATAAAGATTATTATAACAATAAATTTCAGCTTGTCAAGCTTTTTGTTCTATTTTGTGTGCTACTTTTATGTACACTAATCTTTATTTTGCAAACATCCCTTGAATATTACCTCATCAAATCACTTATATTAAAACAAACGGAACGATTTTTTTATCGTTCCGTTTGTTTTATCGTTCCGTTTTATAATGGGATTTTTTTCAGGCTGCGCCTTACCTAGTTGCCGTCTGTCCTGTGAAAGTCTGCTTTTATCTTCCAGATATTCAGTTCTTTTATTGCCTGCCATACAACATTGTCTTTTTCTATTACTTCTGTTGTATCCCCATTTTTTACTTCAATTTTATAATATAGGCTTACATTTGCCTTATTGTTGTCATTTGCATCTATTTCATAACCGTAAACCTTGAAGTTTAATAGTTTTATATTATCTTCTTCACGAAGTTTTACAAATTCATCAAAATCTTTTACTCTGTCTGCAACTGGAGTCATTAAATATGTGTAGCTGTACCTATTTTGAAGCATGCCGGTTAAATACTTCTCTGCTCCGTCAGAAGGTGATTTTTCTCTGTAATCCAGTTCCCCCTTATCCAGCGGATAGGTGGTTGACTTTTCTTTTTCCGTTAGCATAAAAGCATATGGGTCATAAACATTACTTGGATTCCATATCATATATTCATATACGCCAAGTTCTTTGGCTGCAACTATTTGATCTCTAACTTTGTCAGGACCGTATGCAATTCCATCCCAGTCAAAATCCTGAATCCAAGGTCGTATAATTGGAGGTGTTTCCATAGAAGAATTTTTTTCAATTGACTCTTCCATAGCTCCTTTTACCACCAAGTAAGGATGAGCGTTTGGGTTTTCCAAGTTGTACCATCCCGTTGAATAATGGCTTGGGTAAACCATGGGGCAAATATTATCCACGTGCTCGCCTATCAATATCCAGGTCTGACCTATATCCTCAGGATAATCATCCCATGTCCTTGTAATGAGGCCGAATACATCTGCTCCTAAATTAACATTGTAGGGCTCTAGTTCTTTTCTAGAATATTCTAAAAAGTCAGCAATTGCTTCATCTTTGTCTCTGTCATTTCTTCCGGGAAATTCTGTTATTTTATTGTATGTTTTAGCCCCGTCAGGGAAGCGCACATAGTCAAACTGTATTTCATCAAACCCTAACAGTGATGCTTCCTTGGCAATTGCAATATTATAATCCCATACATATTTATCAAAAGGATTTATCCATGGAATATTCCCACTGTTTGGATCAAGCCATGTCCCGCCGGATTTAAGCTGAATGGAATGTTCCGGACTCTTAACAGCAAAATTCTTGTCCTTAAATGCAACAATTCTGCCTATGGTGTATATATCATATTCATTCAATATTTTTAGCATATTATCTATATCTTTTATTGGAATTGGTGTTTCTTTATTCATATTTTGAACAATTTCCACATTACTGTTATAAGTTATGAACCCGTTATCATCCTTAACATTTATAACTAATCCGTTTATTTCCGTAGCAACTGCTATGCCTACGATACGTTCAAACTTATTTGCTTTTTCAGCACTGTCAAACAATTCCCTTGCTTTTTGAGTATCTTTTTCTTCAAGTGCCTTTACATAAGCACCATAAGCATCGATATTTTCCTTGTTTAAATCATTTCCTGCCGTGTGGCCTGTTGCATACAATGCTTTAACTTCAACGCTCCTTTTATCCCTTTCTTCTTCTATGGGTATCAATGGAACATAAAATTCTTTCATTTGCTCTTTTCTTTGTTTTTCTAATTCTTCTCTTTCAGCAATTCTTTTTTCCAACTCTAATTTTGCTTTTTCTTCTTCTGATATTTCAGGTTCTGATTCTACAATTTCAATGTCCTCTTGATTTGTTTCATCAGGAGGTAGGGGTGTTTTTGCATCTGCATCTGCGGATTCAGTACAAGATGTCAATAACACTATCAATAATAATAATAAAAATGCATATTTTGCTTTTTTAAACATAAGTCCTCCAGTATAAATTAATAGGTGCAGATGACACCTTCTTAGTATATGGTATTAATTATTAGCTCATTTACCACGATTAATTTTAACATAATGTAATCTCATACGCAATGGATATTACAGGTTTTTTCATTTTTCGACAAAGATGCGTTACAGTTCACACCCCAATGGGTGTCATCCTGAGCAAAGCGAAGGATCCTATCTTTAAACCTGAGATTCTTCGGACTAAAGCCCTCAGATGCCCTACCCAATTTACAGAGTATTTTTCATCTTCCGATTTTAGGCTTGATTGAATTTATATATTGATTAATGAAAATTGTGAATGCGTAGTCGTAGATTATGAACAATATCTGAGCTGCTAATATCATCCACCATTGGATGGGTAGGTTTATAAAAAGTTTTACAATGAAATACATTAATAATAGAGAAATATTAAAAGATGCTATTTTCATAGCATAGGATATGTAATTGTTAAATATTTTGGTTTCAATATAGTGTTTAATAATGCTGTAAATACCGAAAAAACATATATATGTAATTATTTCCACCTTGTTGAAGGTTAAAAAAAATCCTAAAATGCATGATGCAATATAAAATATTATTCCTGCTTTTCCTCCGAATTCAATCACTATAACTCCCACAACCAATGCTGCCGCTGCCATCAATATTATGGTATTGGTTTCTATTACAGATGAAAGTATTATAAACAGCTGATTTAATCCTAAAAGCACACCTAAGTATGCTATATCCTTGCTTTTTAACAGCATGATATAAGGTCTCCTCCCAAACATTCACACAGACAGTCTGCGCAAATCAACTGAGTACAGCAGTCTGTCGAGCTTGAACCGCCACCGTAATTGTATGCTCTTTGCTGATATGAACGCTGCATATTGTAAATTTGATTCAAATAATTTTGATATTCCATATTTGACGGCTCCATATTTACAGCTGTTTGGACAAACTGCATACCTTGATTCACAGAACCTAAACTAACGTAACAAACGCCCATTAGAAAGTTCCACTCGGCATTTCTAACCTTTGTCCGGCGGAGAATACTCATAGCTTCTTGAAATCTTCCGGAATTAACATATTGTCTTACTGAATACAAATCCCCTGTACTTCTTGAATTATTGCCGGTATATGTGGAGCCGTAGCCTGGGTTTTCTGTATTACCATTCATTATTTCATCATATGCCCATTGAATTTCCTTAAATTTCTCTTCTGCCAAATCCTGCAGAGGATTGTTTTCATTCATATCAGGGTGATATTTTTTAGCTAACTTTCTATAAGCGCTTTTAACTTCTTCCTTAGTTGCTCCTCTTTTCAAACCTAGAACTTCATATGGGTCTTTCATTTGTATTCTCCTTATTATCAAATTTATTCAACATACCGGAATATATAATATTATCTATTATTCCTTTATCCTGGACTAACGGTAATTTTTCGATTTCTTCGCTTAAAAGTGACAAATTAATCATTAAAAGATTTTTAGCGTATTCTTTCTTATTTTCAATATTTAATTTATTAAATGGATTATATGAGCTGTTTTCTTCATCCTTCTTCATATCATCATAAGCATCTATGAAGTAAATATATTTTCCAAGATAGAAACCTATTTTCCTTAAGCTTTGCTCCCAGTGGTCTTTTTTGTATAAAAACATTTCTTCCATCAAGTGACCGAATTCGTTGGATACGGCATCAATATCATCAGTGTCTTCTTTTTCAAGTTTGGAGATGTTTTTCAGCCTTAGTTTAATTGTTTTTGTGATTTCATTAAGAACAGCACTTGATTTTTTAAATTCACTTTCTAAAACTTTCGCTGCTGCCAATGATTTGTAATCCCTGTCATCTTCCCAGTTGTCAAGCATATTGTAATATGAAAGTAATACATTTAATGAAGCAGCATAATTTGTTACATCGTTTTGTATAATAAGCTGCTTCTTTTTTGGATGAACCATGCATCTTTCATTATTAAATTTGTTGTCCGGCTCGTAAAGGGAGCTTAACAAAAGTATTAGGAAAGTCATATCATAATTCAATGTCAGCCTTGATTTATTCCCATACTTTGTTTTTAAACACTTGCACAGACCGCAGTAATAACCCTTGTAACTGTAATATTCCTTGAATTTCAATTCCATTTTATTTATCGTTATGTAACCGAACATTAGCTCACTCATTTCTTTGTTGTTACTAATTGTATCAATTATGTCTTGTTTTATCAATAAAAATTTTGGATATAGACTCCCGGCTGAAAACTCCCTGAGCAAAATAAATTACACCTTTATATAATACACCTGTATAATTAAAATAGTATTAATAAACAATGAATTGCTAATTAAATATATACATAATGCTGTTATTTCCCCTTATGTCGCATAAAATTTGCGCTCTTTGCAAATGATTACCGCCTTTTACCATATGTATCGGGATACAACTCCTGTCTATGAAAAGTCCATGTTGGCAGGGGGAATGTGTCCAAATGAGGTCTCTTAAAAACGGGGTTATGGCATCTTATAATTGACATTGTTGTCATTAAAGAATATTATAGTATAAAGTATCAAGGGAGGAAATATGAATACAGACAAAAAAGAAATAACCAGTGCTTTAACTCACCTTGGGGGAGCAATTTTTGGGGTAATCGATTTGATATTGTTGTTGAATATAGCTGTAAAATCAAGCAGCTTAATTACTATAGCATCATTTTTAGTATTTGGTTTAAGTGTGATATTCTTGTATTCTACCAGCTGTGTTTATCATTTTATTGACAGCTCTAAGAAAAAAGCTAAGCTTATAATGAGAAAGCTTGATCACATTATGATTTTTGTTTTAATAGCAGGTACATATACGCCCATATGCCTTTTAGTATTAAATAAAGATATAGGTTACAAATTATTGTTTGTGGTTTGGTCAATAACAATTATTGGAGCATTTATCAAAATATTTTGGATTAATGCACCCCGATGGGTCAGTTCAGGCTTATATATAGGTATGGGATGGATTTCAATTTTTGTTTTCATGCCTTTAGTTAAAAGTATGGCGCCAGGAGGATTATTTTGGCTTAGTTTGGGTGGATTACTGTACACTGTTGGAGGAGTTATTTACGGCTTAAAAAAACCAAACATAGATAAACCATGGTTTGGGTTTCACGAATTATTTCATTTGTTTGTTTTGGCAGGGACTTTCTGTCATTTCATAATGATGTATTTTTATATAGCTTGACCGGACAAATGTCATCCACATGTCCGAATACGCTTTTGTCATCCTGAGCGAAGCGAAGGATCTCAGGTTTTAAACGATGGGATTCTTCATTGCATTCAGAATGACAGGGCTTCGCCCTGTTCCGGTGATTTTTTAGCCGCCGCTCAGAATGGGCAGAAAAAATATTTCTGAATCATCCTCAACTTTGTCTGATAGTTTCTTTGGAATGCCGTTGACAAGCACAGCGCCTATGTGCTGCTTGTCAATTTTTAATTCCGTAATTATTTCACCAATCGTAATATCTTTATATTCCAAAGCAATATTTTTCACATGGCTGTCATCGATAGATAACTTTATCTTTATCATGCCACAACCTCAACTCATCCAATTCATCTGTATTAATATCAAAAGTTTGATTCGTGCTTTCAATTTTTCTGTTTGTAAATGCTTTTGGCATACGATAATCTTCTTTACTAAAACCTGCAAGTTCATTAAACTTATGCTCATTTCTTATAGCCTCCAAAGCTATATCCTCAAGCCAATCCATATCTAAATTCCAGCCGTGAACTGCATTTACCAGATCCACTAAAAGATTCATATGTTTTGCAATAGCTCCTCTTAAAAACATACATATTCCCAAACAGTCTATTTTTGCCATTATAATTTGTGCTGCTTTAGAGGCACTAATAGCATCCTCCGTCTTTATCATCGGACCGTAAGTATGGTCTGCACCCATAGGTGACGTTACAAAAGTAACTCCCATTGCTTTTATTGCCCTTGAGTCATAAGCAGGCATTGCCTGGCCGTTTACGACAGGGATATTTTCAACCCTCAACGTCTTGCCCGCTATTAATGTTCCTTCTGAGAGTAATTTTCCAAGCTCTGTATTATCTTTTATTTCATTAAGTAAATTTAACGCTGCATCATTATCTCCAAATTCCACAATTCCTGCTTCCATTGCCATTCCCATGGCTGCTCCTGTCTCAATGGTGTCAATTCCTAAATCATTACAGATGGCATTTAATTTTGCAATTGTGTCTAAATCTCCAATTCCAAGATTAGAGCCCATTAACCCGATTGTTTCATATTCCAAAGGAGATACAATTGTTTTTCCTTCCTCATCCGGAACCACATTAGAGCATTGTATTATGCAGCCCGGCATACATGCATGAGAAGTCTTTCCTTCACCACCTCTTTCTTTTATGAGCTTATATAA
>Ga0172377_10002228_pt1 | contig 19847 bp, 29 predicted proteins | sample Pumphouse3metaG_FD_119749 | JGI IMG/M metagenome (GOLD analysis project Ga0172377, IMG submission 119749) | Leachate microbial communities from a municipal landfill in Southern Ontario, Canada - Pumphouse #3 metaG | ecosystem: Engineered > Solid waste > Landfill > Unclassified | place: Canada...
CCCAGCAGTGTCTGGGAACTCATCACCAATTCGTATAAAGGTTTTATTTCCATCACTTGATGTACTCGTTACAATTAGATCTTTAGTTTGTGCTATTTCTCTGGTCTCCTTTATAATGCATATTAAAAATAATTAAGAGTGCTACAAATATTAATCTGCAACACTCTTAATTTGTACAAAGTAATTATTAGTTGGATTAGTAATTTTCCTACTAATTAATATATTTGTTAAGGTATGTTTTTAATAAATTACTCATTTTCTACAAAGACATCTACTACTTGATAGAAGCCTGTTGAAGAGCACCTCTATCTAATAAAATAGAATAATTCTTAATAAAATCAGACATCTTGAATATAGCATATTGATAATCAATACTATACCATTTTGACTATGGTATCATGAACTCTCTATAGAATGTTTGGAATAATTCTTGAGGAACTATAGTCTATTTATGAATGAGCACTTCTATATATTGAGGCTTGATGTACTCTATAAGACCACTGTGATATGGTGTAAGCATAGGTTTACCCGTATAGCCAGAGAACTACATTATGGGTAATCCAAAAGATTCAGCATGCGTAAATGACACTAGACCCTTAACTTTAGTATGATTATAAATCTATTGCATTTCGTCTTCAGATAAATCTCCTGATATAAAATGTATATTACATATATCCATCTCAATATCCAGCCCCTTACAAATCTATAACATCCTCTATCTAATAGCGTACTATGATAGTAGAGATGATCTCCCTTGGTCAACCTTCAATAGTAGTCCTACATCTTTATTATTTGCATATCCTCTAAGAAACGTAGAGATTAATGCACCAATATCCTTTCTATCTCCACCTATAGATCCTGGCAACCATTGTCCAACCGACAAAAATAAAAAGCTCTGTGGTATCTAATCAATGAATTTTGTTATATCACTTTCTATATTAGAGTACGAGTGCTATATGAATGCAGCTGGTAGCTTTTTTACAGGTACCTTTAATTTAATCTATCGTCCATCTTGTAGTTTATATACAGATGAGTTTAAACTATCAATATTAAAGTCTGACATAACAAATACTTCGTCCATTCTATTACAATGCTCAATAAGTTGAGGGTGTAGTTTATCCACCTACGCTAGTGCTGTTATTCCAATATTAACCAAACCCTTTTGCATGAATGCCATGGGTATTGATACAGTCATAAATATATCAAAAAACTATTTCTAAATATTCTACAAAGGTTGCAAATATGAAACAATCTATCGATACTTCGAATTGTTAATATCATACATCTAACTCTATGATACCATCTAAGATGGTAGATTGAATAGATGTATTTTTATACTTTCATCATTCTTGTATGAATTGATTAACATTAGGGATATCGAACGAGCATACTACCCATATCCAGAAAATGATGATAGTGGAGCAGCAAGTGCTATATTTTTTTGTTCCATATCACCCCCGCCCCTAAAAATTATTCACATAATTCTAAATTCTATTCTCAATATCCTCTTTATAGTCACATACGTCCTATAAAATAAACCCATCGGCTGCCACTTTGTTTCGTATAGCCTAAGATTTCCACTAACTCAACTAAAAATATATTTTATTATCCATATTTTACTCCCAATTTTTCTTAATAGGATTGTATGATCCTGCATTAGAGTTCTTAATTATTGGCAGACCCCTATACATTTTATAAGTTTTACGAGGCTTCCAATTCTTAAACAGATAATCGATATTCTAAACCATTGATTGAGCCATGAACTTAGATGTCATTTTCACATCCTAACGGTGCATCCACTATCTCGCCTATAGTCCAACTCGTTCCCTCTACTATTTTGACATCTAATAAACCATCTTCATCGCCTTTATCAAGTCTTCCAAGCTATGATACATTTCATAAATATAAGGAGTTATCATGGAACCAGTTGCACCCAGTCCGCTAAAGAATATTGGAAATGCCCACGGTTTATGTTTTGTTAACGCTTTATAACAATTAGAGGGGAGCTCAGTGTTATTTACATATAAATTGCCATCTTCATCTTCGAATCCCATTTGATCTTGAAGTCCACCAATAACAGGAGCGATGAATGGTTTGCCACACGCCATACCTTCGGCAGTTGATAATCCAAATCCCTATGCCGTACTCAAGGACACCACGCAATCAGCGCAATTATAAAGAGCAACTAATTCATTTTGATTTAACCCCTGATTGATGAATTTGATATTTACAGTAGGATCATGTAATATATCTTCCTGATAAACATTAAGAGGCATTCCAGGTCCATAAACAACCTAGGTCTTCATGACAAGACAACTTCGTTTCTTTTGCTCAGGCGTCAAATAGCTATTAACAAACCATTTATATGCCTACATGATAAGAGATGCTTGCTTTCTTATAATATTCTTATTAACGAACAAGAAGATGAAATCATACTAATCTCTACCAAGCAACCCACTCACTCTCTTATAGTCTGTATTATTTTTACCTAATGGTCTGAATGTCTACATATTAATTCCATGAGGTACGTATTTAGTTTGCCAAGGTTCTCGTTTATAATTAACACAAACATTATTTACCAAATTCTGAGTTTGTTTGGATATATTCATGATTAAATCTGAACATGTATAGAATCTTTCATTATATTTAGGGTATGGCAAATTATCCCAAATATTGTAGTATATAATTGGAATCTTAGATCTAATCAAATTCTAAATCTAATACAACCAATACCATGAATGAGGATCTGTGAAATGATAAAGAGCATCAGGTTTATACATCTATATCATCTTAATTAACTATTTCTGCTTCTTTGGTGCATCTTGAGCATATATATCATATGCTCGGAGTTTAACATTTGCATCGACGACACCAGTCTAGGATTGCACCTTTTGGCTAAGATCCTATAAGTCATACTACTTATTAGGCTACATACCCTAAATGAATCCAACATCGATATAATTGTATCTATGGCATGTTTCATATATAATCTATTTCTTTTGACTACCTAAACCGCTATGTCTAAGATGCAGATCACTTAAAAACAATATCGTCTTTCTTTGCTATGGAGGCAATACCTATGAACCATTTCTCATATCACCAACATTATATTTTTTAACGGACATATATTAATTCTCCTATTTCTTTGTAAATAGATTTTCTATCTAATTTACAACACCACATATATTACTCTATTTTATAGATATTATTTCAAACACATCATAGACTGCAGACAGCAATGATTTTAACAACTTCTCTGCATTAGATATCGATGTACTATTTACAAGATATTCCTATTTTGTAAATAACTTTTTAGGCTATCCATCTTTAGTTTTCTTATCTTTCAACTATGTTACATAGCGGATTACTGCATTATAATATTTATATGAATTAGCCATCGATAACCTCCGAATCAAAATTAATTAGTACCATACTTCCCTAGTCCCACTAAGGTGAATCAAATTTAATGATCTGAGATTCACCACTATTATCAAATCCAACTACATATTTAATGTTATTATATAATATACACATCCCGTATCCTTGTTTATTTTCAGGAACTCTAATAAACTGTCTCAAGGTCTCTACTATTATATCTTTCTATAATAGCTATAGAGACATCATATAAATATCTGATGGAATTTTATATTCGCATTTTGTGCAAATAAGCATATTATCATTTTCATCTAATGTCAATGCAGGCTATATACAATTTGGACATACAGCATAATCTTCACCCATAAACACTCCTTTTTTTGTTGTTGTTTTACTCTTTTATTAAAAAATACCTAGTATTTGTAGACTTACATTTATCTATTATCATTTTTATCTTTTTATTATAAATATTTGAAAAAATTAAAACAATATCTACTTGTTCTATTGCGATATTTTGTATCATATGGTACTTTTGACTATCAGTTCTTGTTGTGACTCGTCGCAATAACTATATAGTAAATGTCTTAAATACAATATGATTTTGCTACGCATACAATTGCCCAAGCAGTTCTGCTCCATATTTGGCACCATATGTATATATAATACTCGGCATATCTAAGTTGGAGTATATGTCATCCATAGTAGTATTAAATTTACTAATGTTATTATAATTTTCATCACCTGTAATTAAGATCTTAAAGTCTTTGACTTTAGTGACTTTAGACTTCTTGGATTGCATAACATCTCCCCTTCGAATATTAACTTATTATATGGACAGTATTTACAATTATTTATATTCTTCATAGACTATGATTCATCGGGATTATTAGACATCCATTCCATTTTTTGTATAGTATCATTAAAGAATATGATCGATTTATTTAATGTACCTTTTGCACTAGGTGGAATAAATTTCTGTAATCTACTAATTTTATACTAGCTCTTTTCATATATAATCTTTTTTAATATCAAAAATTGAATATCAATATTATCAATCTATATATCTAATTGTTTGGACAAGAAGTGCTTGTACAACAAAAGTTGCAATCTCTTCATCTCATCTTTCTTCTATCGATCCTTCCAACCCATCCTAGATGTCTTAAGATCGTATATGGTATATAGCCCCGTCTTCTTATTCTTTATTAATACATCGATGAACCCTGTGAAAGGCACTCCACAATCTAAAGGATACGTTAGCTACACCTAAATTCCAACCAACTATGTATTAAGTTTTGGAAAATATTTATGACAAGTAGGAATAAACTATTGCAACAATTTAATAGCATACTGTAGATGTATAGAAACCTCATCATCCGTCACTATAAGAGTTGCATCAGCTTTCTTTTTTTCCTATAGATTAGACATAAACCTCTAAACTAGAAAATCTGTATATACAGTGATAAGTTTCTACTTATTCTATTGTATATATGACAGTGTATATTCACTATAATATTTGGTCAAAAACTATTGTATAACTTCATGGACAGCAGTGCCATATATAAATTCAATTGACTATTTACCAACATTGATTTTAGAAACATATTGTAATTTCCACCTATGCGGACATTGACAATATGTAGCAATTTTTGAATAACTTATTCTAGATGTGACATCTTTTAACATATAATTAAAATCCCCTTATTTTATTGTGTAATATAATTAGAATCAATGAGGAGAACGTCCTATGATATACATTACTATACTACTTATTTCTACAATTATAATACTGTTCATAACCACTATGATCTATTATAAAAGATATAAAAAAATAAAATCATTAATGATAGATCTATACATATTAATTCAATGTTCAATTAAAGATAATAAAATTCCAACGAAACCATTGAATAAAATATTATCTTTAATTAGAACTATAAAGAATGAAGTCAATTTAATTGATTTCTAAAGGCATATTCCAATCGCAATCCTAATATGTATTTGACACCTTACACTTTAGGCCAGATATACTAAATTTCTAATCGTAAACGCAAACTGAAGTGTTCCCTCTATAACACCACATGCACTATTGCTAGTCTGACATAGACTATGGAGGACTCAATGGATCCTGAAGCATATCAGTATATTCAGTATAATCAATTCCTAGCCATGCATAATTAATCATATCTTGTAATGTGTCTGAATCCTCAGGATTATTAGATAATCTAGAGATTTTATGCAAGCACATCATCATTGCGGCATCTTCCGCACTTATCTAAATATCAACATTATATTTAATCTTAAAATAATTCATCCAGATCTTTGCTAGAAATGGAAAATTATTACCATAAGCTTTACTACGCTAAACTATAATATCTTTATTGACCATCAACTCTCCTTAATCTGTTAATAAACTGCGTGATTTAGATTCGTTCAATTGAACGCCCTTTATTATAGTAGAGCCTAAATTAGACCCCGCATAATAACATTCCGAACAAACATCTGATGATCGAATTACCGATGCACCAGCAATTATAATAGTCTTACCACACCTTGGGCAAACAAACAATTTAGTTTCAGAGTCGAATCTATCCATCTCTATCACTCAAAGAAGAAGACAATAATTCTATCTACCTAATCCAATCTATTCCATACTTTTCAATAATCTATCTAAAATCTTTAACATTATGATCTCTCAATGCATATGTAGGCTTTGTCGCATTTTTAGACCATTTTACATCGATATGTAATAGCTCATGATATACTAATAGATATTTAATTTCATCAGATAATACAGCCCACAGCTACTCTGATATCTATAAAAGATAATCATAACCAGAGAAGTGCTTTAATTCCCTACCACTCTTAACGCATTTTCCAGCGATGCTATTAGAGATATTTGGAGCCACCATTAATCCGCAAATCTTTGCTTTATGCCCGTCCTACCCCACATACACATTTTCGTTCTAAATAACCTTTGCAATAACGTCATTCAACTATGAATCAACCCTAAATGATCTTTCAACCTTCTACTTTTTTTCTTTCTTCTCGTTCATATATACTCCTATGTAAGTTTTTTATTATTATATCCGTCCATAGGAAATTGCCTCTTTAAAATATTTTGGAAACAAATTCCAATGGTATTTAAACATATTATTAACATCAGTATCCAATATATAAGTTACCGCATAATCATTTTCACTTCGTATGCTACGACCATATGACTGCACTAGCACTTTAGCAGTTTGATATGCATACCAATTAGTAACTCTCTATTTCTTTATGGAGATATATTTATCTCCAAGATTTGGATACGGAACCTTTGCAATTATTTGAAATCTACTCAACTAATCTTTTAGATCTAACCCCTACATTAAAGATGGGGAAATCAAGACCGTATCTGAAGCACTATCAAAATGATGTGACAACATCTCATTCCTATTATTGAAATCCTATACGATAATTAATCTCTTTGATTTAACTCTCTAAACAATAAGCGATGCCAGCTTGTGGGATGATACATGTATGATACCCTTCTATCCAGAATGCAATTTGAGAATCTTATTAATATCTAATACGACGTCATCGATTGAGGATAAGAGGTTCTTCCTAGACATAGATCCTGAATTTAATATAAATATTGGTCTATTCTATATTGGAAATGGGCTATCTACACTTAAGAACTAACACTATGATTTTGGAATTCCTAGAGCCTTACAATATGAATCCTTATTCAATATAGTTCCACTCATAAATAATACATGCTCTCCTCGACTAAACATAACCTATTCTGAATAATCATATGCATATAACGGAGTAAATTTAACCACCTTATTATCAATATTAGACTATAGAACCCATCGCATTGGACTATATGTGGATAGCATACGATTCAATTGGCATAACAATTTATCTAAAAAATCATACTTTTTACTAATATCAACAACTTTACTCTTATTAAAATTTAAAGAACTATTCGATAAGGTTGATTCGAATGATCGCTTCTTATCCTATAACCACACTTTAAATTTGGTCGACACCCAAGTCATAATATCCTACTTCTAAGATATCCAATCAGATTGACGATAACCATACTACGTGTGTAATAGATTGTACTATAATTGTAACCCCTTATATTTGATGATTTGTTCCTATAAATTATGACACTAATCTATTACTAATAATTTTCTCTTTGTTATAAACTCCTAATTATATTGAATATTAGACATAAAGAATGCTGTATTAGTTATAGAACAATGATTATTTGCAAATCTGTGCTTTAGATTCTAAAATACACAGGACTAACATGGCTGGATCGTTGTATACTTATGGATCCACCGCATCTCAGCACAAGTTGACCCAGGATACTATGTGCATAAATAATTTCCTCGTGCACTTATATTCACACAAGAAGGAAACTACTTTTTGTATTGATCCTGCAGAAATAACATAGTAGATAATATATATGTCTTCCAACTAGATTTTACAGTATGTAAATACTATGCCACCGTGACTGCTATATGGGATTTTCCAACACCAGTAGGAAGCTATAATATACAATACTTCTTGTTCTTATTTAAAAATGTATCTAATGCGAAATCAATAGCCTTCACCTGTAACTATCTTGGAGTGTGCCCATTAGGGAACGATGCATGCCAATTATCTATCGTGTGTGTCATCAAAATCCTTTATCTTTTTTAATAATTCTCGTTTTTTTCTAAAACAATATTCCAAATAGTTATCCTACTATGGGGTTAATCCTTCAGTGTATTTTTTATGTGATAGCTATTCGGAATATCTAAACACTCGGGATAACTCACAATTCTACTAGGGGGTTAGTCCGTCCTATAATATCATTCATATATACTCCTTAAAATTTGATCTTCTTAAATGCATAATCTCCATTCTTCTTTAATCTATAATTATCAGAATATTCTTTGCACCATTGATGAATAGCTAATTTAACCTATGGCACATAATTGAACTATCTCATAGGTTGAATAATCTGCTTCTACATTAATTCCTAATAATCTATTTTAAATTTGTCGGTAGATTCTATATGATGGAAATCTTCCTTTCTTAAGCATATAACATTATTTCTATCATTAATCTTTCTATCTGGCTGGACAAAATTATTAATATAGAATAAATATACAACATCACTGTTTCTCAGTTTGAGATCTAAAATTTCATTAGCAAACAATGCACCTGCAACATGTTGGGGTAGAGTTTTAACATATGATGTAAATTGCTTTCTTATGGCTTTATGAACTGCAATCTCATCATACGGTGCACGTTTAATCCTAGAATACGCATCTTTTAATACATTAATGCTAAATCCACCACGAACTGCAAGCTCGCACATATCATCAAGCATAGATCTAATTAATGGAGGTGTGTCTTTTTTAATGATATTTAGCCCATGTATATACTTCTTTCCACTATCCTATATTGAATAGTATCTCTTTTTGGCATCAGAATAATATATATGAGACAATAACTTTTCAAACTATAAATCATAGAACATAAACTACTTTGATATGCTCGGATTATATCTTCTTACAAGTTTATATAGCTCCTACTTATTGTATTTCTATATTGCTGTTTTAAATATATCAAGATCATCAAACTTCAATACGATGCTATCAGTGTCACCATAGAGAATCTTTCCATACTTATTAAAATACTCAATTCCGTATTCAAGAGCAACTCGACCCCAATATGTAATTGCATCGGCACACTACGGTGTATATATTCTAAAGATGGGAAATCCCAATGCTCCATAAGTTGAATTCAAAATAATCTTAATAGCATACTGCTTCTTATCATACACCATTTGCTCGTCGGGATCCGTTGCATCTTTGGCTAACTTTTTATACTTTCTACGCAATTCATACAAATCCTTCAACATAGCTGGAATAACGCCCAAATGCTAAGATTGTGATAAGAATATATACCGCTTGCCATATAAATCCTAATGATGTTCGGTGTCAACATATCCTATATTATGAGACTTCAACATATCAAGTTGTTTAGTTAACTATGCATTACCGATCTTCGATTCGGACATCAAGAATGTTTCAGGACTGATATTATATGCTATTGCAGTCGTTGGGTACAATGATGCATAATCGCAAACAGCAACATTTGTATGTACTCCAGGTTCTGTCGGATCTAATACTATAGCACCCTTGTATGATACTCGATCCTTCTTTTTAATGTTTGGAAATACCAAAGTGTTCCAATTACGTTTAATAAGAATGGTATCTATCAATTTAGTTGGAGATTGAATGTCGTTCATGTATGGAATGCTCGATAGTATCTGCATCTGAATAAGATATTCGAATATCTTCAATTTATCATCGATCAATCTTAAGATTTCAACATCTCTAATTGCATATTGCAAAAATCCATCAAAGTTCTATAACCAATCTTTCCAACTTGAAGATTGCAACTTTTTGTATTCAGACCCCAATATTTCCTCTGCAGCGGTGTCTAATTTGTTGTTTTGCAGATTGTAGTTCATTTTTTGAACAGCTTGCATTAGATCAATGGAATCTATTCCTGATAAGCGAATCGGATAATATTCATTCATCTAATTTTTACTACCCATCCATGCATTACCCTAAGGGGATAAAGCGTTAGAATCTTTCAATACTATACCACATCGTTTGATAATATAAGGAACGTCATACCCATGAGAATACCATCCAGTTATAATATCAACTCCACCATCTTTAATCATAGTTGTAAACATACGCAACATTGCAGCTTCATCATGGCAAACGTATATTAATTTATCATCAGACAGCTATTGCAATTTGAATATCTACTCCTAAGACACTTCAATCATTGGATGCCAAGTAAAGACCATATATTTGTTCAATATATTTGAATACATCGTAATGGAAGTTATCGGAGCTCTTGGAGTGTCAGGTAAATTGCCATCTGGATCGTCTATATCGAAATAAGTTTCAATATCAATAAATGCAATATGGCGTTTTCTTGAAAACTACAAATCATTATCTAATATATACTTCAACTCCATAGATATATCAGATTGATAAGATATCTATTTCAACTTCTGAGGTACAACACTCTTTTTACCAATATACACTTTATATAGTTTACTAACATTTAAATTGTAATCATAAGGCTTATATTCTCGTCTATTATCTATATTATAGCCATGTGGCACATCTGATAATTTATCATCAGATACGAAGACGAAATTCTAATACTATTTAGCAACCTTTAATAGCTTACCTGACTCATCATATCCATATAGGCGTATGAAGTCTTTTCCTCCACTACGAACCTTTGTAATCCTTGAAATTTGCACAATATCTCCTTCAATTATAGATATTTTCATTATTATAGCGAATGTATATAAAAGGGGAGCACTTTATTACCCCCCTGTCAATTATTAAATATGAGATTACTTCTTACGAGTATTTGGTTTCACAGACTTCTTTATCGGAGTTGTCGGCTTCTTCTAAACTTTAACATCTTCTTCAATAATATCTACCGTTTCCACCTTGACATCTATAGCTGGAGTCTATTCCACCTATTGTGATTCAAAATGCTACTATACGATAATATTATCTATAGGCTGAGGTGCTGCTTCCTCTGTTGGAGTAGTTGTCACCTTTGATTCTTCCTTCTTCAACACTGCTTGTTCTGCATGTTTAGTAGCTGCAGCTTGTGCTTTAGCTCTCTTCTTTTCTTTAATTTTAACGATCTCAGTTTTTATTATCAATTTCTTATTCTCCTATTTCTCTTTATTGTTCTACTCTAATTTCTTTGGTCCCAATATTATCTTCATTATGAATCTCCTTAATTATGCCCAGTTGAACCATATGCACCTGAACCTCTATTGCTTTTCTCAGGGTAAAGGTCTTCTAATTTAACTTCATATAAAGTTCTATCAGGATTTATAGGGGTTAATACAACTTGAATGAATTTCTGCCCCTAATTCAAAATCGCAGGTGAATCTGACGTATTTATTAGAGAAGCAATAAATTCGCCTTGAAAATTTTCATCGATCACCCGAGCACCACTAATAATTCCAGTTTTATTTGGAACACTAGTCTTTTCTAGCACCAAAAGCATATTATTTTCTGGTATATTGAAATACACCCCAGTAGGAAGCTTTATTCTACTATGAGGATTAATTATAATTCTACTTCTTGGTGCGTCTAATACATACTACGAATTTAAATTAAGTAAATGAAACTCTTTACAAAATTCATCACTAATATATGGAACATATATATCAATGCCAGCATCTTCCATATGTCCACGTGTTGGATTTTTAGTTTCTCTTGTTAAACTATAATTCATTTTTACACCTATACCACCCTAAGAGGTGTGGATTTTTCAAATAATCTTTTTAACTTATTGAAGTGTCGTTCATATATATGAGCAGATCCAACGAAAAACTTAATACCACCCATAGTTAACTCAGGATAAAACCCCAATAACCTTTCATACATTTTATTGTAAACGTAACATGCCCAAGGATAATTATGAAAAACCCCATAGTATAAATCCTGGCCTTTCATATTATAAATCATATGAAGTTTATCATCTCTAATAAAGAACTGATTACTAATAGTACATAAGAAATCACTCATGCCATCTCTTTTTGAATCAGTATGCATACTTGGTCGAGTATATATAATTAATGCTTGTCGTGACTATTTATGTCTTGAAAGTGTATCCACTACATGCTAAAACTGTGATTTACCATCAGAGCCATTCTATGAATGGAATACACACCAACCATAATTTGAATTGACATCACCTTGGCTGCTAGACACATCTTGCCATATCTTAACATGCTTCACCATATCAATATTAAGCTACATGGACTAATGCCACTTGGTCTATAACTCAACATACTCTTCATTGGTCTATTTAAACACATATCCCGTGTTTGGATTTACAACCTTTAAATGATGTCCAAGTGATGGATCAAACTAAAAATTACAAGCAATAATCTCTACTAACTTTACTCCTGACTTATCAGTCACCCAATGCTCATTAATCAACTGTTTGTATAACTATGCATAAATATTATACAGCATAAATTCATTCGAATTCATTAATCCTCCAAATTATTTTTTTAATCAACTTCTATTTTAACTTGCCAAAATATAATTCTGGTCTTTTTAATACATCTTTGTATTTGAATTTGAAATTATCATATTTAGTACTGTTGCTTTTTGAACGAGACGACATAGAACGACCCCTCTTCTAAAGATATTTCATATATGACTTTGGATCACGATAATCATTCTAATTCGACGGCAAGTCCTACCATAATACGTACATAAATTCAGTCGGCTTTAGAGGAGAATATATTTCAAAATACAATTTATTGATCCCCGATACAACTTTTTTAAACTATGCAACAACATCTCTCAACTCACTAGTTGATATAGATGGTTGTGCCCACGTTGTTAATATATACTATTTATTGCCGATCTAAAAAAATCTTCCAGATTGCATATTATATGTTTTGGGGAGGTTTCTACGCTATACAGTGGTTATCCGGTTCACTAAGTCTATGTGACCTTCGGCAAAGCGACCTATATATATATTCCCATCTGGATCGATTAAAAAAGGATATCCATTTTTATCATAATAATATCTATTCTAATTAAATATCAATGAATCTGGAGACTAATTTAATATCATGTCAAAGCATCTCCCAATCTTTTCTATTTAATAATGCTGACTTATTGAATTTCCTACGGCCGCTGTACATCTAAATCAATCTATCAAAGGCAAAATATTTATCATATTTAGACTAGATGAGTTGATTACGGAGTTTCTACAGTATTTTTGCAATAATTGCACGCATTTTACCAGGAGAATACCCTAACGCTCTACCGATAGTAACTGCGTTGACTGTGACAGATCCGTCTTTAAGAACCTTACTCCACTATTTTTTAGGTGGATCAAATCCAAATAATTGTTTAATTATCTACTGCTACTATCTATTTAATTTAGAAATAGCTTTCTTTAACTTAGCATCTTGAATTTCATCTTCAAGCTACTTCTAAACATCTGCATCGCCGTCAGCTATTAGAGAGGCTATAGTTGCACCACTCTCAGATGAGCTAATAGGCTTATTGATGTCGATCATCTTGCCCTTATACTCTGTGTTAAATTTACTACCCATCGCACGAACAGGATCTCTAGTAATCGGCCAGAGGGCATTGGTAACCCAGGTATTAAACTTTGATTTAGAGGAATCGTATCGATCTATAAATTTGAATATTGCAATAGTCATCTAATTAAATATATCATCAAATGATGCCTATGGACCTAATGCAGCTATAAATTTAGATTGATTTTTATAAATCTACTTAGCAAATATTTTAGATATTGCGTTAAGAATTTTCTAAGCATATATATCAGACTTGGTCTGAATATATTTGTCAATGATAGGTACAATCTACTACTGAGATAGAGGTTTATACTTATCAATTAACTTTTTTAACGGAGGTGATGGATATAATGTCATCGTTATATTCCTTTATTGCGCCTTTCAGCCATGTCTCTAAAGCTTTAGTATGCTCTGTGTCGGTAATATAATCTTTGCCTTCACGAAGAACATAGTCAAATGGTGCTTTTTTTATTTTTATTTTGCTCACAGCTAGCTTATATACAGCGTGCTATTTTACTTTAATCTTCTTATTATTCTTTAAAAAGGACTAAAACTTCTGTTTAAACTATTTTGGTACAAATACCTTTATGGTATCATTATAATATGTCCAAATCCAATTACGTACATCACTATACTTTACAGTGCCTGGTATCACTTTTCTACCAGCCTTTTTCTTATCGGTGCGAATCTTTGGCATATACTACTCCTTTATTTTATGTATAACTCATCATATGTAATTATACCTTAGAATTAAAAAACCCTATAATATTTTTTTACTATTTAAAAAATCCTAGCTACTGAGCTTGCTATTTAGATAGCCATAAATCATGACTGAGTAATGACTAAAGCTTCTACTATGACAGAGTTAACTCATCCAAATATATTTTTTTGACCTTATTCATAACTGTCTACATAGAAAGATATTCATCTTTCAAGTTTGTAAATGTTCCTGAAAACCAAACACTTAATTGGTGAATTAATATAAAAGAATTATCTGACATATATCTTTTTGTTCCAGCTAAAAATGGATCGGTAGCTGCGGAAGCACAAAATCCATCAACATACGTGTATACAGGATACTTATTATTCTTAATGGTATCATACATATGCAATCCTGAAAACACACACCCACCATTGCTAGCAATGTGCAAATGTATTATCGGCTCGATCGGGACAGCGTCAAATTGAATTAACCATGCATCAAACATTTGATTAATATTCTACAAAGCGAGCTTTAATCTATACAAACTCTAATCATCAATATCATCATACAACCATATGGTATTATTGCTATATTGCACTTTCTACCGAAACTTACCATCATCTGACAACACACTCCCATTTCTAACTGCATATTGCAACTACTACTACTATTTGGTCATTTTGTATCTCTTCATTTACACACTCCATTATGTTAAATTATGAACATTTACTATTTCCACAATTAGTACAAGATACACACCCTGATTGGTATACCAATGTATCAAGACCACAGTCCTAACACAATTTATCATTAATCTGAGTTCCATCTGGAATATACTCACTTAGAATCTTCCGCATATGGAATAACAGAGTTGATAGTCCATCATTATGCTTATCTAGAGTTTCTACAATTTTAATTATCGGAATATTATGCCGTAAAGCCATACCAATAGCTCTTCCGATTTTATCAACATTTGATTGTCCTATATATTTCTAGCGTTGCGCCTATATCAATTCTGATCTAATCCCATAGGACATTAACAACTACTATATAGACTGTATAACTATATCCGCAACCTAATTAGACTATCTATTATTTGTTCTTATGAATATTGCAAATGGCTTCAATAATGTTTTATCAACAAATGATAAAGTGAAATACCACTTCTTCTTGTTCTTATCTTTAATCTTATACTGCAAAGCATATGATTTTTCAGGTATCTTAACATCTTGCAATATCACATTACCATTCATCTACTTGTACAGTTTCTATAGATCAGTCAAATATTTTTCAGCCTAACCCTTCTACTATAATACAGCGGTCATTGTTCCAGCACGATATGTCGTGGCACCTTTAATCTTCTTCTTCCAAACAGTCATATATACATCTTTAAATTGCTAAAATGTATAATCATTTGGAATATTAATAGTCTTAGATTGATTTTGATTTACATATTTTGCAGACGCCTATAGCATATTTAAGTGATCTAGAACTGACAGATCGGGAGTTTCGACAACACCATCTAATGATATATTGTGATCTAATAAATATTGATAGCCATAATCTCGAATTGCAACCTACTTAACTAGACCACGATTCTTATCTATCTAATAATTAATATTATCAATAGTTCCTCGTAATATTTGCTAATCACCTCGTGTTGCAAATTTAAATACCTATGTCTCAAACCACTAACCATTTTTTGCATCTGGTATATCGTAACCCTTCTATTTCAATTCCCAGATAGCTTCATCCACAACAATCATCCAGCGATTATACTACTTCATAAATACAGGCTAGATACCATTAGATACATTTCCAAGAAGAACACTACTTTGACCAGCTGGTGCACAATCGCTATTAGTTCCATTTCTCATAGTGCCCATTTGTTCAATTAATCTCTTGATTTTGTATGATATCTATAATTCCTACCACCATGTTGTATTGAAATATTTATCTTTATCAAAATTCTAAAATGAGCCTTTTTGCTTACCCAGCATGGCAGATGTTAGCAACTAGATTTCAGTTTTAAATTTAAAGATCTACTACACCATCTTTATAGCTGAATATGATCCAAACTTCAATCCCATCATCATTAATAAGGATCCAAGTCCTGTAATTCCTAAACCTATTCTACGCTTTTGTTTGATTAAGGCTTTATACTACTCAACTGGAACATATGAGATCTAATTAATATTATCTAAGAAGCACACTGCCATCTTGATAGCCAACTAAAACTAATTAAAATCAAATTTTCCATCGTTATAGAATCTAGGTAAATTTAAATTTCCAAGATTACAGACTCCAGATGACATACCAATCTACGCACAATTATGAACAAACATCTTAATAGGATTCCTAGTATCATCATACTATTGCAATACTACAGCAAAGTTCTGATATCCATGATAATTAGAAACTGATATATCGTAAACATCCTACTTCCCAGCTGGCTATACAATATAATTAGCTGCGTTGACTTTATTATGCTTTAAATGCTATGGATCAATCTTATATGATCCATCCGTAACTATTTGATTAATATTCTGAGCCTACTAATATAATATCTATGACTCGTTTGCACCTATTGCTATTAAGTGATCTGGAGTGCATTTGAACGATATCGATGGATCTTTGCGACTAGTAACCCTAACGACGTCGACATTAACTTTAGTCTTTGCTGCCTTAGCATATGATATGATACATTGAGGCTTACCATCACTAGGTCTTATCCCTATGGAATACACTTTAAACCCACGATCACGCTATGCTAATTGTCTAACTGTCACAGCTTTCTTTCTATGAGGTATTAATATCTTGGTGTCTCCTGAAATACAAGGATTTGTCGTAATGATGGTCTCACAATAACTTAATGGATTATATTTATTAAATGTATCATAGAATAATATACCAGGCTAGTTACGATTATATGTTGATATAGTTATCATATCCCAAAGCTATCGTGCTCGTATCTACTAAGACACAATAAATGGCTTTCCTGATACTATCCATTTCTATAAATCACCATCCCACTACTATTTATAATTCTAATAATTTATATCTGGAAATCCCAATTTCCAAATATCATCATTCTACACCGCATTCATAAATCTATCTGGAACTAATATAGATAAATTGAATTTTGTTAATTTATTCGATTTCTGCTTTATGGAAATAAACTATTTTATCTATGCATGTGATATATCCAATATTCCCATTTGTGCACCTTTACGGATCTTCTTCTTAACTTTGGATCTATCTGGATCGTTAGATAGTAAAGGCTTATCAGATCCCATAGTGATTATATTACTAGCTTTATCCCACAACTACATAAATTTTAAGACACCAGGAGTTCTCGCTCCCGTACCAGAAATAAAATATCCATTAGGTCTGATAAATGTAAAATTAACTCCAATGCCACCCTAACTGGATAGTATCTTTGCGGATTTAGATAATGCTGTGAAAATGCCCTACATACTATCTATATCTCTAATTCCAAAATCATATGGATGATATACATAACAATTATATAGTGTGGCTTTAGCTCTATCTTTGACTCCAGCATTAGCTAAAATTCTACCGCCTGGAATGAATTTAAACTCACTCATCAATCTATATACTTCATTATATAATATCTATCTCATTTCTGGATCAGTCTATACTTCTGATGCAGCTCGTGATACTCGCTTGAATGAATCTTCAATACATGTATCTTCAGGTGCTTTATAATTATTCTCCCAGATCTATCTTTGAATTTCTGTTAATGATATCATATATCAATCACCTATATTCCGTTTGCTTCTTCAGTATCGATACTATATCGTTGTATAGATGGATTATTTAATACGATCCTGCGATATTTATAAGTGGACATATCACATTCCCCCCATAGAGCTCATCATATCCATATTATCAGACTCATCAGCTCTAGGCTATAGTATGATGCCCTCAGTTGTCAAGAATAATCCAGAAATACTAATAGCATTTTGCAATGCGCATCTAACAACTTTAACTGGATCTATAATTCCACTCTATAATAAATCCTAAATATTACCAGTCACGGCATTATACCCGATGGAAGTGTTAGTCTGCTATTTGATCTTTTCTACGACCATGTCGCCTTTATTTCCACTATTATGAACAATTTGCCAGGCGGGATACTACATCGCTTTTTGTAATATTTGGATTGCAATCTTATCTTCCTAGGTCTAGGATTTAACGGTTGATAAATATTTTGAAGCATGGATTAATATAGTTCCTGCTCCAGGAATGATACCCTACTAAATTGCAGCTCTAGTAGCATTAAGAGCATCTTCCATACGATATTTTTTCTATTTTAATTGCATCTATGAATGTGCTCCAATATATATTACAGACACACCGTCGATTAGCTTTGCAATTCTCTTCTGATATCTTTCAGACTACATTGTGCTTTTTGCATTATCAATTTTGTTCTTTAGATATGATAATCTCTGTTCAATAACATCTTGAGATCCACCACCCTATCGTATAATAGTGCTAGTTGAATCGACTATAATCTTCTTTGCAAATCCTAATTGAGATACTTTAACATCCTACAATTTAGATCCGTACTATTTAGAAATATATTCAGCTCCAGTAATCGCACAAATATCCATAGCTATCTATTTTTTATTTTCACCTAGACCAGGGATCTTTACTGCACAAACATTCAAAACTCCCTTAATTTTATTAACTATAAGAGTAGCTAGAGCTTGACCCTAAATATCATCAGCAAATATAAGTATTGATTTGCCCTCATTATGAACTGCACTTAATATGTTAACCATCTATGCAGGATTAAATAATTTTGAATTACAAACTAATACATATGCATCCTATAATTCAACTTTAAATTTAACTTGATCAGTTACAAAATATGGAGAAATATATCCATTATCAACCTACATACCCTACACTTTCTATAGCCAAGTCTATGTAGTTCGTGACTACTCAACATTAATGACTCCGTCTAATCCAGCTTGATCAATCGCCATGGCTATAATTTCACCGATCTATTGATCATTATTCGCAGATATAGAAGCGATTTGCTATATTTCCTTTTTGTTTGATATATCTTTACCTAATGATTTAATATACTTTACTAGAACATCACCGTATTTCTCCAAAGATCTCTATAGAAATACAGAATTAACCCCCTTCATTATGAACTTACTTCCCTACTCAACAATAGCTTGAGCTAAAATAGTAGCAGTTGTGGTTCCATCACCAGCTTGTTCATTAGTCTTTTCTGCAACTTGCTGACAAATACGTGCTCCTAGATTTTCAAATTCATCCTACAACTATACTTGCTTAGCAATAGTAACTCCGTCATTTGTAATTGTGGGACGACCATAAGGTTTGGATATAATTACATTTCTTCCTTTTGGTCCTAATGTTAACTTAACTAAATTTGCTAATTTGTCTATACCAGCCTTCATTGATATTCTAGCATCATCTGAAGTCTTTATCATTTTCATATTATTTCATCCTCCATTCCAGATCCCCTTAATCTTATAACTTCTTCATTTTGCCAGGCTAACGCATTTAAAATCCGTTCTATAGTATGAGCCAAAA
>Ga0172377_10002229_pt1 | contig 19844 bp, 15 predicted proteins | sample Pumphouse3metaG_FD_119749 | JGI IMG/M metagenome (GOLD analysis project Ga0172377, IMG submission 119749) | Leachate microbial communities from a municipal landfill in Southern Ontario, Canada - Pumphouse #3 metaG | ecosystem: Engineered > Solid waste > Landfill > Unclassified | place: Canada...
GCGATTTTTCCATCGTCGAGAACAAAACTGTAGGCTAATTCTCCACTGAGCATCATGAGCTTGTTTGCAATATGTTCTGCAGGCCCTTGTGTAACATCAATCATGACCAAGGTGAAGTCATAATCCATATCCAATGAATTCTGTAACTCCAATGAAAGGATAGTACTAAAATCATTGGTATATGTTGCTGTTTCTACCTCTCTCACATGCTGTAGTTCTTCGATTTGCTCCACAACAGGTTCACTGAAGGAAAGAGGTTTTACCACACTCTCAGTAACCTTCTGGATAGAAACGGGTTCAGTTCGTTCAATCGCTTCCTCATGAATTGAGGAGAGTATCTCATTTTCTTTTTGGTTGACCTTAGGTTGGCTGAATGCCATTTCGTCATGATGTACATGCGCTGGATCGTCCCCAGGAAGGGTGTAAAAGGGTTTGTCATATGCATTGGGTGGAAGTTTGTCAATTTCATCTGCAAAATCCTCATCACGTCTTCGCGCAACCAGAACTCCAATTTCTATCATCACCAGTCCAATGAGCAGAGGAAAAAGCCTGACCAAAACGGTATAGATTTGATTTTGATTGACCGTATACAATGGCAGCAAATATCTGGAAGCAACATAAATCAACGCCAATAATACAAATACAGTGAGAAACAGACTCAAAAAAACTTGGCGTCCATAATGTTTATTTTCTGACATTGCAACCTCCAGCACCAAACTTTACATAGATACTATAACTATTGTATCATATTTATTATATATGTTGAACAAAAGCATGACAAGAAAAACGCTCATAATCTTTGCTCTCAGCACTATTATTGCGTATCCTCTCTTTTTGGGAGTGTTTGGCCCCTCAGGATATTTTCATAACAGGCAGGTATCTCAAAAGCTCAGCAATCTTGGGTATGAGCAAGAGGTGCTTTCCTTGCAGGTACAGTCTTTGGAAGAACAAAAAAAACAAATGTCTTCTGCCGATGCTCTAAAAGATGCTGCTTTCAGATTTGGCTATCAGAGTGATGGTGAGCAAGTATATTACTTTCCTGACGAACATGAATTGGATGTACAAAGCAAGGGTGCATATCACGAAGGAAAACCTGTTGAGACAGGAACCTTTGAGGGATTGTCCCAAGCATGGATAGTCCTTATGACACTAGCTTTTTCTTTGCTTCTTACGGTATCATACGTGTTTGTCTCGCATAGGAGTGATTCGAAAAATGAAATCGTTGAATGAAGAAGCTGAAGTACTATATAAAACCGTCGAGGGGACACTTGAGCGTGTGGTCGAGTTGCTTCAGGAAGACAAAGTGCTTGTGCTCCCCTGTGATACCATCTATGGGTTGTGTGCCCAGGTAGGCCCTGCAGAAAAATCGCTAAGAGCTGTTAAATATCGTGGAGAGACAAAGCCTTTTCTAGTCTTGGCAACTCTCGAACAAGCAAAAGAAATGTGTTTAGTACCTGAGGATATAGAAGAAGCCTGGCCTTGTGCACTTACCGCAATTCTCCATAACAGAGAAGGTGCAGGCACAACCGCTGTAAGGGTGCCTGCGGATGGGTTTCTTCAAGAACTGCTTACAAAACTGGGCAAGCCCCTATATTCAACCAGCGTCAATGAATCTGGGTATCAAACCATCACCAATATCACCGATATCATCTTTGCATTCAAAAATAGGGTACCGGCTTTTGTCGTAGGCTCAGAAAAGCAGGGAACGGTTCCTTCTACCCTTATTGATTGTACGACTCAGCCATATACATTGGTGCGCTGTGGATCGTATGATGCCACAGCGCTCCTTTCCTGATTTATTTTTGGATTTTTCTTGCTTCCATGTAGTAGCGTTTTTCATGGGCTTCACCCATGGAGAACGTCTTTCGAGGCAAGGCATTATCCTTGATGATGGAGTCGAAGAATGTGTTTTTTGCTACATCAGGAAGAATAAGTCCACAGTTGGTTGCTTTTCTTCCCAAATTTGCTGTCACCTGTTCTCCATGAATATAGTCGACCGTAGCTTTTTTCTGTGCAAGCAATGAGTCGATGACGATTTGCAGGGTGCCTGCAGCAATACTGGCGATAGGCTTGGTAAGGCTGCAAAGATAATAACCACTCTGGTCACAATATCCAAAGAGCTGCTCTGATCGGGCTTCGTTCACCAAGGTATGCAACACCTTGAGATCTTCAACCTTCTCAAACGATGCAGATTCAGCACATTTCTCAACTTCTGCCTTGAACGTTGCGAAGTCAATTCCAAAAAGTACACGATGGATGGGTTCAAATTCCAAGCCCGGATCGTAGATGTTCTCAAGTTCAACCAATGCATATCGAGCTGGGTGGTTTTCCATCTCTTCTGCAGAAAGGTTCTTTTTTATGTCTTCCCAGCAACTCTTTGCCGTAGCCAAGCTGTGGTTTCCATCTCCCATGGCAAATAAGAGAGGGTTTGTTGGATCCAGACGTTCATACATCGCTGAGACAGCATCAGCAATGGTTGCAAAATCCTCGTCCTTGTTGATCAACCATGCTTTAAGATTTCCGCCGCCTGCCATGAGTGGGGTGTCATAGACCATTTGCAGAGAGTCTTTCTTTTGGATGAAAGGTTCAATTACGGATTTCTTTTCGTCGCTGATCAGCACCATGATGTGAGGAAGCTCAAGCGGTGCATTCTTGCGTATTTCTTTTCTTGGTGGAATGCGTGAAAGAATGGTGCCTTCTGTGGCCCTGATGAGTGAACGGGAATCCTTTGCATAGTTGTACTGTTCAAGGTCGAGGGTGACAAGCAAACCCCATCTTCCAAGTTCAGAATTAGGAGTAGTGCGGTGGATGAGAAGAAAAGAGTTTTCATAGACATCAAATAGATTGTTGCGCAAATATGCTTCCATATGAGCATTGATTGCATCTATTCGTTTTTGTGGGTTTTCTTCTTCAAGAAAGGCTTCAGGATAGATGAGGTTCAGCGTAGAAGGATCGTCTCCTACGAGTTCGCGTGCTTGTTCCCAATATTCTTTTTCTGAAGTATACTGGTCACAGGCAACTACGGCCCACTTATAAAGATCAGTTCCTTGTTTGGGCAACAGGATATCTGCGCTTTTAAGCGCGAGTTTTTTTAAACGGTCTGCAGTGTTGGACATCTTATATCCTCTTTATTTATGAATGTAGAAATATATTATTCTAATATTGCAAAATCCGCAAGTAAAAGTGAGAAATAATGAGTAAAGCGATTATATTCACTGGTGGTGCATTCCCAAAATCTTTACCGAAAGACCTTTATGAAAAAGGGGATTATCTGATTGCCGCAGACAGCGGTTTTGATATTGCCAAAAAGCTCGGTTTTACGGTCGATTTTGCAATTGGAGACTTTGATTCAACGAAGTGCTTCAAGGAAATACAGCTGACAAATTTTGAAAAGCATGCCGAAGATAAGGATGAGAGTGATACCTACCTCGCGATCAAAAAAGGATTGAGCGTCGTAAACAACGGGTATGTGCTCGTAGGTGGTGGAGGATACAGGATTGACCACCTAATGGCAACGTATTCGCTCTTTTCTTTGTTTGGTCCCCCAAGGTCATGGTACACTGCCTATGAAACCAATATTCTTATCTCCTCATATCATCGGTTCAGCGACTGCAAGATAGGAGATACGATAAGTTTGTATCCTGCGACCTTGTCGGGGAAGGCAAAAGTCACGGCAAAGCAACTGACATGGCCTTTGATTGACTATGATTTGCAATTTTCGACAATTTCTCTATCGAATAGAGTGAATGACCGTCTCCTGGATATTTTTGTAAAAGGTGAGAGTATCTTCGCAAGTTTTCCGGTTGCCCGTACCATTGCAAAAGTGCTACCATAACTTCATGTTGCAAACGCGGAGATTACTGGCTTTTTCCAGTAGGGTACATACCTATACCATGCTTCTCTATCTTTTTTTCTTCTTGGTGTATATCTCAAGCAGTTACTTTTTTGTCGACCAGTCTTTTATTGATCTCTTGACCTTTGCCCTTAATCTGATAGGTTGGACAAATTTACTTTTTGGTCTCTGGATCATTATTTTTTCCCTTATCGTGTGGGGTTCTGATAGGATAATTCCACTTTCTCCGATTCTTTTGACCTTGTTGAGAATGGTCGCTGTGTTTTTACTCAGCTCTTTGGTAGCAATAATTGAAAAAGTGATAACCAATGGTCTGGTTGTCAGTTAAGGAGTGTAGCCGTGCAGAATCCTCTCATTTCAGCCATTAGAGGTGCAATTTGTGTTGAGACAGATGCTAAGGATCTGATTGATGCTGCGATATGCAAGCTCTATCAAGAGGTTTTACATAGGAACAATCTTTGTGAAACTGATGTGGCTTGTCTTTTGATCACCCAGACAAGCGATTTGAAATCCAGAAATCCGGCTTCAGGCCTACGTGGGAACGGTTTTTGCGCGACGACCCCCTTGTTTTGCATGCAAGAGCTTGAGATAGAAGGTATGCTTGAACGGGTCATCCGAATCATGATCATTGCCAATAGACAGGTAGAGGATGTCATGCCTGTATTTTTGGATGGTGCAGAAAAATTGAGACCGGACTTATTGGCTCTGAACTGATGATTTCTTGGTGATGTTGTTTGTATATTTCCACTCCATACATTGGGGTGGTTTTTTTTATAGTATTGAAAAAGCGTTGTTTTAAAAAAGAAATTAAAAATTTACATGAAAATTTAAACTATTACTAATAAATTTTTCTCAGAAAGAAATATGAGATAGTGTATTTAAAAAAAACAGGTAAAACAAGGTAATAGTATAATCCTGTTGACAATCGTAAGTATGTAAATAATAATCTGAAATGTAAAAAATATGAAAAAGTATCTAACCATCCAGGAGAAATTGATGAAAAAACAGCTTGTGATCGTATTGGTGCTACTGATTTTGACTTCTTCGCTTTTTGCTGCAGGCAAAGAAGAGGTTCAGGGGGGTATGGAATATCCCAAGAAAGCTATTACCATGATTGTTCCTTATGGAGCAGGAGGTACTACTGATTTGACTGGGAGGCAGCTTGCCATACAGTTGGAGAAACACCTAGGAGAATCCATTACGGTCATCAACCAAGGAGGAGCCTCAGGTTCCATTGGGGCAAGAACCGTGCTTAATGCCAATCCAGATGGATATACCGTTTTTTTCACAGCAGAATCGCTGGGGACTCAGCGGGTGATGGGTCTTTCCGAGATGAGCTATGATGATTTTATTCCAATCATGGTGACGGTCAACGATCCCAAGGTCATCGTGGTCAACAAGAATTCAAAGTACAATACGCTCAAAGATCTTGTAGACGATATAATGAACCGACCAGGAAAAGTAAAGATGTCCTACACGGGACCGGGTGGATCTGGTCATGTTCAAGCCTTGATATACAACAAGCTTGGTCTGGATATGGCCCTGACAGCATATCCTGGTGGTGCAGATTGCATACTTGCAGTTCTTGGCGATCAGGTGGAGTTCACCAATTCCAATTTTTCTACAGTTACAGGCTATCTTGAAAGTGGTGATCTGAAGTTGCTTGGCATTTCAGCAAACGACAGAATTGCTTCGTATCCAGAAGTTCCCACACTTGCAGAGATTCTACCGGGTTCTGAAAAATACCTAGGGAATCCTTTTACACCGCTTTCCCTTTTGGTGGATAAGGATGTGCCTTCCGAAGTGATTGAGATTCTTGGTGCTGCAGCAAGAAAAGCAACAAAAGAGTCAGGCTGGATTGAGTATGTTGCAAACAACTCTCTTGAGAAGCTTTATGAGAAATATACGACAGAAAATGAAATGAGACAATTTTTCAGTGATTGGGAATCGCTTGTTTCCTGGATGTTGTATGATAGTGGAGCTGCAAAAATCAGCCCTGAAAAGTTTGGCATCAAAAAACTGAGTTATTAGGTACGCCTGAGCGCATGGAACCGGTTTTGATTTTCTTCACCAGTGAAGGAAATCAGACCGGCTTCTGTTTGTTTGTGCAAACTCTTTTAGGAGATTCTGAATGAAGAAGATTGCCCTCATCAATAGTACTCGAGTGGAAGGTTTTGTTTTTCTCATCCTATCACTTGCTCTCTTTATATATTCAATGATACTTCACCGACTTTCAAATACCGAGTGGAAAATGTCTCCGTATTTATTCCCCTTGGTCATTTCCATTTTCCTTGCATTCCTTTCATTATCACTTCTTAAGGAAGGAAAACAATTGAAGAAAGAAAATGACAGGGAAGAAGGGGTTGCAAGCAATTGGAAAGATGTCATATACATTGCAATATTTACTTTGGTGTATTGTATTTTGATTGGAGTCATTACATTCATACCTGCTACTTCCTTGTTTTTGCTTGTTTCGTTTTGGTATCTCGGGGAGAGAAAGCGCTATCTGATCCTATTGATTTCACTTTTGTTTCCTGTAATCTTGTATGTTCTTTTCGGCATGCTGCTGCATGTCATGTTGCCTTAGGAGGTATCAGGATATGATGGAATTGTTGGACATAGCCTCATATTTTCTAGATGTTCGCTTTGTATTGCTTGTATTTGCCGGATCTGTTGCCGGATTGTTCGTTGGGTCCATTCCCGGTTTGTCTGTTTCCATGGCGACGGCCCTGTTGGTTTCGGTGACGTATTCATGGACAACTACCGATGCGCTTGCAACCATCATGGGAGTATATGTGGTTGGAGTATTTTCGGGAGCAATATCTGCGATTCTGATCAATATTCCTGGAGCTCCTTCTTCAGTGGTCACCACATTGGATGGATTCCCGCTTGCGAAGAAAGGAGAGGCTTATAAGGCGCTTACGTATGCAATTGTGTATTCTTTCATAGGAACGGTATTTGGTTTCATCGTTCTTTGGCTGTTGGCTAAACCTATTTCCCATATTGCATTGAAATTCACTCCGATGGATTATTTTCTTTTGGCTTTATTTGGGTTGACGACAGTAGGATCGTTGACAACCAAACATTTTGCCAAAGGGCTTATCAGCGCATCGCTTGGTTTGCTGTTCAGTATGATTGGAATCGATTCTGTCATGGGAACTGCGCGTATGACGTTTGGTATTTCCAATTTGCAGGCGGGTATCAATATAGTACCGGCTCTTGTAGGCTTGTTTGGTTTCTCGGAAATACTTACGGTGATTTCTGGGGGGAAGTTGGAAGGTGAGGTTTCGAAAGTCACCAAATCAGCGGTGAAGCTGACATTGGTTCTGAAGCAGTTCGGGAATTCGATGTATTATTCTGCTCTTGGAACTGTTGTAGGAGCTCTTCCTGGGGCAGGAGGACCTGTTGCGGCCTTTCTTGCGTACAGCGAAGCAAAAAGAATTGTAAAAAACCCTTCTGTTCCTTTTGGGGAAGGAGCTGTGGAAGGTATTGTTGCAAGTGAGTCTGCAAATAATGCGTGCATTGGGGGGGCTCTTATCCCCTTGTTGACGCTTGCAATTCCAGGAGATGCTGTCACGGCAATTATTCTGTCAGTATTTTATGTACATGGACTTCGTCCCGGTCCGATGTTCATCAAGGCCAGTCCGGAAATGTTTCATGCCATTTTGGCAGGTGGATTCATAGGAAGTCTGTTTCTTCTTGTTTTGGGTTTCTGGGCTGCTCCTAGGATCAGCAAGATCATTGCGATTCCCAAACGTATCCTTTTGCCGTTGGTAGCGACACTTTGCGTCATTGGAGCGTTTTCCTGCAACAACAGAATGTTTGATGTAGGCTTAATGTTTTTCTTTGGCATTCTTGGTTTCTTCATGAGAAAAAGAGGATACTCTGTTGCTCCCATGACGCTTGCAATAGTCTTGGGGGGGATGATGGATTCTAATTTCAGAAGAGCCATTTCTCTTGCTTCTTCTGAAGATTCATTTTTCAGTGCACTTCTTGGCCGTCCGATAACCATGTTGCTTTGCATTTTGGTGATTTTGACGTTATTGTCCAATAGTAAAAATGTAAAACGGGTTTTGCATTATTTGATGAAGAGAAGGATATGAAGAATAAAAAGATTTCCATTGTAGATGTAGCGAAAGAAGCAGGGGTCTCGATTGCGACTGTATCTCGTGTGATGAATGAACCAAGGAAGGTTGGAGAATCATCACGAAAAAAGGTCCATGACGCTTTCGACACGCTTCATTTCGTACCCCATGTATATACAAAGAAAAACAATGATAAAAAAAACAAGACGCTTGCATTGATTGTTCCCAGTGCATCCAATGCATTTTTTTCCAAGATGGTTGAAGGGGTTTTGATGGCTTCCGATGAGAACCAGATACGTGTATTGGTGTTCAGTTGTCATGGGAAAACAGAAAATGAAGAAATCTGTCTCCGTTCAGCTGCGAAGGCATGCGTGGATGGGGTATTGTTTTGCCCTCTTTGCGATGGGTCGTCATCACTGGTCAGACAATTGTTTCCAAAAGATTTTCCTCTTTTGATTCTGTATAGAAGGGATTATTTGAGTGGGGTCCCTCATATTTATCACAATAATGTTCAGGGAGGGTACCTCGCGACGAAGTTGTTGCTTAAGAGCGGACGTCGTAATATTGCCTTCTTCGTTAGTTTTTGGCGTCCACCAGTTGAGACATTGGAAGAGATGCTCTCTTACATGGATGGTCCAAAACGAGGGAGTTACTCCTCTCTTGATAGATTATATGGATATCAGATGGCCTTGGAAGAGGTTGGTCTCAGCTTGGATGAGACGTTGCTCAGTATGACCAGTTATGATTTTGAAGGTGGCTATCAACAGGCAAAAAAATTCATTTCCCGATTAAGGGATTTTGATTCAGTTGTCTGTAGTAATGATTCGGTGGCAGCCGGTGTGATGCAGGCACTGCATGAACAGAACATACTTGTCCCTGAACAAGTTTCGATTGTGGGATACGACGATTCTGTATTGGCTGAAATTACTCGTCCTGGGTTGACCTCGGTCCATCAAGATCCTGAAAGGCTCGGGAAGTGTGCGGTTGCGATGTGCTTGTCTTTATTTGAAGGGGAGAGTGTTCCTGATATGGTTTTGGATACTCATCTTACCATCAGGAACTCCACTGCAATGCGTCAAGAGATATCATCCTGAAAGTAAGAGGAACAAGCCACCTGTCAGATTCGAACTGACGACCCCGAGATTACAAGTCACGTGCTCTGGCCAACTGAGCTAAGGTGGCGAAAAAGAACATGTGCAATATACTTGGAGTGCGTTGTTTGTGTCAAGGGCCTTTGTAGTGTTCATATCGTGGTAAATTTGGCAGATTGTATCAGAAAGAACACCATTTGCCCAAATAGGAAAGTTTTTTTTCTATCTAGGTTGACAAAAAATACAATACTGGGTAATGTACGGTTGTCTTTGGCAAATGGAGAGGTTCCCGAGCGGCCAAAGGGGGCAGACTGTAAATCTGTTGGTTACACCTTCGAAGGTTCGAATCCTTCTCTCTCCATATCGAAGGCCTTCTTCTTTGAGGAAGGCCTTTTTTCCGTCTATGTATGAAAAGGGGTGTCGATGAGTTGCTTCTATGAGAAGGGCCTGCAATTCGAATGTACCGGATGTAACTATTGTTGCAGTTGTGAACCCGGATATGTTTTCCTTTCGCAAGAAGACCTCGATAGATTATGCGCCTTTACAGCTTTGTCAGAAGATCGTTTCATAGAAGTTTATTGTCGTAAGATTCACATAGACAATTTTTACATGATAAGTCTGCTAGAGAAAGATAATTTTGATTGCATTTTCCTGACCAAGAAGGGTTGTTCGGTCTACGAAGCGAGGCCGCATCAATGTCGTACGTACCCGTTCTGGAGAAGCATAGTGGAAAACAAAGAAGCATGGGATGCTGAGATGGCATCGTGTCCTGGTATGGGAAAAGGTAAAAAATATTCCAAGGAAGAGATTGAGCGATTGCTTACATTGCTTCCTGGTAACGAACCTCTCATCAAGTTTTAAGGATTCCCATGGCCAAAATATCAGACTCTGTCCTTGATCAGATCAAGGCAAAGATTCCCATCAGTGAAGTTGTCTCAGATTATGTCACCCTTACAAGTAGGGGTGGTCGTCTTTGGGGCCTTTGTCCTTTCCATCAAGAGAAGACCGCTTCTTTTTCAGTTGTAGATGAACAAGGGTTTTATTACTGCTTCAGTTGCAAGAAAGGTGGCTCGATGTTTGACTTCGTCATGGAAATGGAGAAGGTGACGTTCATTGAATCAGTTAAGATACTTGCAAAGAAAGCTAATATTGAGCTTGCAGAGGAAAACCCCGAAGATAAGAAGAAACGTGATTTGGGCGATACTCTTTATGATCTTTATGATAAAATTGCTGGATCTTTTCACTATATCCTGACTGACTCTCCGATGGGTAAAAAAGGTAGGGATTATTTGGAAAGCCGCAAGATCTCACCGACCATGTGGGAAAAATTCAACCTTGGATATGCTCCTGATAACGCTTCATGGCTCTATTCATTTCTAAAAAAACAGCATTATAGTGATGAATTGTTACAAATCAGTGGGTTGTTCAGTCAAAAGAACACTACCTACCCTTTGTTTAAGGACAGGTTGATGTTTCCCATACGTACGTGGCAAGGTAAGACCGTAGCCTTTGGTGGTAGAGATCTTTCCGGAACGAGTAAAGCAAAGTACATAAATACTCCGGAAACCGCCATCTATAGTAAGAAACAGAATCTTTTCGGGCTGTATGAATCAATCGATACCATCAAAAAAAGTCAGAAAGCCATTCTCTGTGAGGGTAATTTCGATGTTGTTGCAATGCATCAAAGTGGATTTACAAATGCGATGGCTCCCCTTGGCACTTCGTTTACTGAAGAACAGGCAAAACTGCTCAGAAGATACTGTACCTCGGTTACCACGCTTTTTGATAGTGATGCTGCCGGTCAGAGTGCTACTGCAAAGACGCTTTTAATAGCTCAGAGTCATGGAATTGAAAACAAGGTGCTCAAACTGACCAAAGCAAAGGACGCAGCTGAGCTGGTTGAAAGAGAAGGGGAGGATGCCTTGAAAATGGATCTTCAACACCCAATTCAAGGGTTTCATTATCTTGTAAATAATGCTGTAAACCAGTATGATATAATGACGTCCAAAGGAAAGTCTGCTGTATTTAACGCTGTAAGACCATATTTGGATGCTACGGAGTCAGCGATTGAGAAGGAAGATCTTATAAAATATCTCTCTATGTTGTTAAATGTTGACGAATCGTCAATAATTGATGATTATTTGCGTGGGAAGTCAATCGTTCCAAAGACGGCTGTACCTGTTGTGGAAGAGAGGGTGAAACCTTTGAATCCAGCTACAATTTCCATTGATTTATATGCGATGTTGACTTTGATCAACAATAGAAGTTTATATCTGCAAACTCGATATAAACTGGCTGTAGAAGATCTTGAGGATCAGGAGGCAGAAGCACTGTACGACGTGTTGGAAGATGCTGCACGGGAGGATGTCGGTAAAAACGATGAATATATCCTTCAAATGCTGGACGATCCACAACTCAGAAGTGATGTTGCTACTTCCTTTACCATGGAAGAGTTCAAGTTAGCGCCTCAGAAGGTGCTCAATGAGGCTGTGAATCGGATTCAACTCAGAAATTATGAGAAGAAGAGGGGCAGCAATAAACGTTTGCTGGACATCAGCCTCAGTGATGGCACTGCGGATGAAGGGATTGAGGAGTTGCTTAGGGAAAAGACTGAGATTGATGCAAAAATCTCTTTACTTAGGCAAGCTCTCGGACAGGATAATTAAACAGGGTAGGTGTAGATACAGATGCTTGATGAAAACATTTCGCAGACCATCGTCAAGGACATGGTAGCGCGCTCAGCAATTACAGGACACGTTTCCAAAGATGATATTCGCAAAGCGCTTGGAGCTGAATTTGCGACTGATGAAGCAATTGATGAAATACTGCAGACGCTCAGTGAATTGGAGATTCCCGTAACCGAGAGTGACGAACCAGCCCCTGCTGGGATTTTCGGGGAAGGTCCGTCTCCCGATGAGATTGATGCTGATATAGAAGAAGATCCAGATGATACTGATCTTTTGGATGATTCCCTCGATGATGATGGGGATCTTTCTGTTGATGCACTTATAGATGATTTCTCTGTCCCTTCTTCAAAAGACGCTGAGAAAGGGAGCGATAAGGTTGAGAATGACGAGGATGAAGATGACGATGAGGGTTCTCTAGACGAGGATGAGAATTCAAATTCCATGAAGCATGCATGGAGTGGTATGGGAACCGATGACGACTCAGTCGGCGGAAGTGACCATTTTGTTGATATTTCCAGCCTTGATGATCATGAGGGAGATATCGAACACATTCGGCACAATACCATCTTGGGAACCGATAAAAGCGATACCTCTGGAGATGATCCGATTCGTCTCTATCTTCGTGAAATTGGTAGGGAGAATCTTCTCACAGCAGAACAAGAAGTGGAATTGAGCAAGAAGATGGAAGATGGTGCCTTGATCATCAAGGAAGTCATCCAGGAAAGTGGTATCATGATTACCCGATTCTACGACATCATCAAAACGCTCAATACCAAGATAGAAGGTCAAGAAGAAGAGTACAACGCCAAAGACTACAAGGATTTGGTAACTAATCAGAAACGATTCAGCCAGTATTATAGAGAGCCTTTGAAAGAAGTTCAGGCAACTTTGAAAAATTACATCGCTAAGAAAGAACAGATGATTAGCAGTGGTGAAGATGTTTTTCATGATGAAAGTTTGTCTAAAACACGAAATTCGTTGCTTAAGAAACTTGCAAAGATTGATTTGCAACCTGAAGAGATTACAAATTTCACACACGATTTCGTCGATGCCGAGAATCGTATCCGTTCCTATAAAGAGAAGAAACAGCAGCTTGAGAACAAGTTGCATATTTCTTCAGCCAAGGAACTGAGACAACTTGGGCGTGATCTTGCAACCCAGAATCGTTGTGCAAAGATTGAAGAAGAACTTCATCTTACCAGTGATACCATCAAGGACTTGATTCGTGAACTCCAGTTAACGGATAAAGACCTTAAGTTGATTGAGTATCAGTTTGAAGAAATCTGCGAAAACATCCTTGTCCATTCAACCAAGATAAAATATGGCCAGAAGATGATGAAGGATGCCAAAGACCGCCTTATTCGAGCGAACCTAAGGCTTGTTGTCTCCATCGCAAAGAAGTATACCAATCGTGGTCTGCATTTCTTTGATTTGGTACAAGAAGGCAATATTGGTCTTATCAAGGCTGTTGAGAAATTTGAATACAGAAAAGGGTTTAAGTTCTCTACGTATGCCACTTGGTGGATAAGACAAGCCATAACCCGTTCGATCAGTGACCAAGCCCGTACTATTCGTGTTCCTGTTCATATGATAGAGCAAATCAACAAGGTGGTACGAGAATCCAGAATGTTGATGCAATCCTTAGGACGAGAACCGACCGATGAAGAAGTAGCTGAAAAGTTGGGTTGGACCGAAAGCAAAGTGAAGGCAGTCAAGAATGTTGCTCGTGAACCGATCAGCCTTGAAACTCCAGTCGGTGAAGAGGAAGATTCTTTGCTTTCTGACTTCATTGAAGACAAGGAAGTGGAAAACCCTGCTACCCAAACCGCATATTCATTACTCCAAGAGCAGCTGAAGGATGTTCTTGCAACGCTTCCAGCCAGAGAACAGGAAGTTCTTAAGATGAGATTTGGTCTTGAGGATGGTTATTCATTGACACTTGAAGAAGTAGGGTTGTATTTTGAAGTAACGAGGGAACGTATCAGACAGATTGAGGCAAAGGCCTTGAGAAGGTTGAGACACCCCAAACGTAGTAGGAAATTGAAGGATTTCATTTGACATATACCAGGAGAAAATGATGGAAGAAGCAGTAGTATTTGCAAAACTCAACCAATTGCAGGAAGATCTTACAGTAAGGTTTTCGCTTGAGGATGAAATTGTCAAGTTGCCGAGGGATTTGAAAGTCAAGCAGGAGCTGCTGGACAAGATCAATAAAGAATATATCGAAGAGCATGATAAGAGTGAGGCTGCAAGAGATGAACTGAAAAGTCTTCGCATCCAATATGAAGACTCTGTGCATGCACGCGAAAATTCTGAAAAACAGATGGAATTGATCAATACGCAGCGAGAGTTCGAGGCTTTGGAAAAAGAGATCAAGGATGCTGCTTCAAAAGAGCAGAGCCTGCTTAAGCAGGTTCATGCCAAGGAGAAGCAAGTCAATGATTTCAGTGAGAACTTGACTGAAAAAGAACAGTTGATGTTGTTGCAGAAGAATGAAGTTGATGCTGAATCAAGTAAGATTGAAGCTCTTCTTGCAGAAAAGCGAGCACAACTTTCTGCTCTTGATGCGAAATGTCTTGGCTATATCGGAGCCGATATCTCAGAAGATCTTTTCAATAAATTTAGCAATATCGTTAAGAACAAGAAAGGTAAGGGTATTGTTCCCATTCATGGCTTGGTTTGCCAAGGATGTCATATCGTACTTCCCATTCAGTTTGTCAATGATGTTCGAAGTGAGAAACAGATTGATTTCTGTCCTTACTGCAGTCGTATTCTCTATTATGAGGATGTCGAAGGTGCAGAGGAGCAGTTCAAGAAACATATCGATGATGCTGATATCGAAGAAGGAAGTCTTTCCGACTTTGTTGATAGCAGCGAATTCGACGATTTGCTTTAGGTTTTTTTAAGGTAAGCTAGATGATCGCGGGCGGCTGAAAGGCCGCTTGAGGAAAGTCCGGGCTCCATAGGACATGACGCCGGGTAACACCCGGGAGCGGTAACGCTATAGAGAGCACCACAGAAAATATACCGCCGGTTTACCGGTAAGGGTGAAATGGTGGGGTAAGAGCCCACCGCACATCTGGCAACAGAGGTGGCAGGGTAAGCCTCGTCAGGAGCAAAACCAAGCAGCAGGTTGGGTGGTCCGTCTTTAGCCTGCGGGTCGGTTGCTACATTCCATTGGTGACAATGGACGTGGATAGATGATCATCATAAACAGAACCCGGCTTATTGCTTACCTTTTTTTATAAAATATTGGGAGAACAGAGTATGCAAAGAAAACAAAATCTTGTGCCTCTTCTGTTCTCCCTTATTTTTTTATTTTATTCCTGTTCTGTGAATAAGAGTAATAACCTGAAAGACTTGTATGAGGATGGAAAGTATGATCAAGTGCTTGCTCTCTCGCAAAAGTCCTTGAAACAAGAGGTTAAGGGTGAATACCTATACTATGAAGCGTTGGTTTATGAGGCGATGGGAGACAGTGATAAAGCTTATCATGCAATCTCCTTGTATCTGTCCTTAGGGACCGATGTGGATTATTTTTATAAAGATGCTCATCTGCTCATGTGTAGGGTGGGGTCTGTAATGAAGGATTGGGAACAGGTAAATGCTTGTTCACATCTTCTAAAAGAGTGGGGCCTCCTTACCCCTGACTATGCACGTTTGTATTACCAAGCTTTGCTGCAATTGGAACTGAACGAGCAGGCAAATGCTGTCTTTGTGGAATACCTGAAAGAAACCATTGATCCCTATCAATATGTTCAACTGCTGATTACTTCACATGTAGCTGTTGATGTCTTAGCGGAAGATCTTTCCAAACTTAGTGTAAACGACCAGCTTGCATTGCTTGAACTCTCTGCATCTGATACAGTTGCATCTGAAAGGGCGAGGCAATTGTTGTTTCTTGCACTACCGCTTGAACAAGCTTTTACAGATAATGAAACGCTTCAGCGTGTATACCGACTGTTGGGAACACTGTACGGGTATGCTGATATGCGTGTTCTTTCCAGAAAATACAATACCTTGGTCATAAATTGAGAAGAGAAGGAATCGATGAACGTACTAGAATTACTTAAGGATGATCTCCTTATGATCCAAAATCCCTCCCGTTATACCGGAGGAGAGTTCCATTATGGAAAGAAGAACCTCGATGAGGTGGTTTTCCATACCGCAATGTGTTTTCCTGACTTGTATGAAATAGGTATGAGCAATAATGCTGTGAGGATTCTGTATGATATCCTCAACAAGATGCCTGAAGTTCATTGCGATCGGGTCTTCTCTGTAGCACCTGATTTTGAGGCCTTGCTTAAAGAAAAACAACTTCCTTTGTATACATTGGATTTGGGAATGCCGCTCAATGAATTGGATCTTTTGAACATATCCATTGGATATGAACTATGTGCAACCAACATCCTTCAGATTCTTGAACTTGGGGGGCTTTCCCTGCGTTGTAAAGACCGTAAGGAAACCGATCCAATTGTCATTTGTGGTGGACCTGCTGCTACCAATCCGCTTCCTTTTTCTCCTTTCATTGATTTTGTTTTCATTGGAGAAGCTGAGAATGGTTTGGAAGAATTAGTAAACGTTCTGTTGGAAGGAAAACGCAAGGGATATGTTCGAAGCCAACAAATCGAAGAACTGAAGAAAATCGATGCTCTTTGGTATCCTGGCAAGAAGCTGGCCGTACGAAGGGTGGATACAACCTTTGCCACGTTGGATGATCATTGCTATAAGCATTATGTTGTACCAAATTTCAAAGTGACTCAAGACAATGGCGTAGTGGAAATCATGCGTGGTTGTCCCAATAGTTGTCGCTTTTGCCATGCAGGACAATATTATAAACCATATCGTCAAAAGCAATATGAGACGATACGAGCCCAAGTAGAGCAGAATGTACATGAATTCGGATTTCGGGAAGTTACGTTGTCCTCACTTTCCAGCGGAGACCATCCGTATATCAAGGAAATGATTGAATCATTGAATGCAGAGTTCTCTGCAGATCATGTTTCTTTTTCTCTCCCCAGTCTCAAGGTAAGTTCTTTTTCCTTGGGGATTCTGGAACAACTCTCTGAGGTCCGAAAAAGTGGACTGACCTTTGCCATTGAGACTCCGACAAAAGAGTGGCAACGTGCCATGAACAAAGAAGTGCCCATTGAACAGGTGATTGCCATAGCAAGGGAAGCAAAAAGCCGTGGTTGGAAACTTGCCAAGTTCTATTTCATGATTGGGCTTCCTTTTGTGGACCGGGAATTGGAGAGCCAGGCGATAGTAGATTATTTGGTACAGGTATATGAGGCATCCCACATTAATATGAATATCAATATCGGTACATTCATTCCAAAACCTCACACTCCTTTCCAGTGGGCAGCACAGCTTACTCCCCAGCAGTCCTATGAACAGCTTTCTTCGTTGAAAAGAGCTATTCAGGAACGAATCAGAGGGTGTAAGGTGAGTTACCATGAACCGAACATCAGTTATATCGAAGGGTTGATCAGCCGTGGTGATGAACGCTATGCAGATGTAATCGAACGTGCATATAGAAAAGGTTGTCGTCTTGATGCTTGGGATGAATATTTGAAAGCTGATCTTTGGCTTGAGGCCATTGCTGAAGCCGAATATGATCCTTCACAAGCAATTTTCCACCCTCTCTCTATAGATGAAGACCTTCCATGGGATTCTGTTTCAATGAGAGTAAGCAAAAGTTTCTTGAAAAGCGAGTTTGAGCAGGCAAGAAGTCTTTTACTTACCGAGCGATGTCTTCCTGAATGCAATCATCTATGCGGTGTATGTTCAAAAGTCACCAAAGTTGCCGATACGGCTGAAATAGATACGATTCTTGAAGATGTCAAACAACAGAAGAAAGTAATTCCTGTAAAGGTGGCTCCCTCATATCCTGCAGTGCAGGTGATCATGACCTATAAGCGGTCAGGAAGAGCTCTGTTCATAAGCCATATCAATGCAATGAGAAATTTTGAGATGGCATTCCAAAGAAGTGGGATGGATCTCCAATTCACCCAAGGATATAATCCGAAACCAAAATTGGAATTCGTCAATCCTCTCTCATTGGGCGTCAGCGGTGACAACGAGGTGTTGCTTGCCGAATTGATGCTTGAGCCGGGTGTGGATCAACAAATGGTGAAGGAAAGGTTACAGGACAATCTCAATGAAGGGTATGAACTGAAAAAAGTGCTTTTCATTCAACTTGGAAAAAAACAGACCTTGGCTAAGTTCATTATGGGAAGCATCTATCTCATCGACACTCGAAATGATGCGGTATATGATCCTTTACTTCGTTCCTGTATTCCCAAGAGCAATAATGACTTGTCAGTGATTCAGAAGGGAGAGTATCTATACGAGGTAAGAATTGCTGGAGAGAAAAACCTGGTGAAGACCATCTTTGGTATGGATGCAAATAAATTTGAGATAGCCTCTAAGATTTCCATAAAAAGGGTTTCTGTCTGTGCCGGTAGTTGGGAGGATGACTATATCTCTTTCTTTAATAAAAAGATGAAGGAATTCAAGCAAGAGAGTGATACTCTTTTACACTGATTTTTACATTCGATGAGGATTAAGAAACAGACAGGCTGCGTATGCGGTCTGTCTGTTTCTCTTGTACAGCTTAGGTTGTTGGTTTTATATGGCAGAAATAGTGATGGGTGTCACTCAATCGAACCATTGGAGGATATTCATTCTCACAAATCGCCCCCACCTGTACGTGACAACGCCCAGCAAATGGACACCCCTTGGGTTTCTTGGCTGGATCGGGGAGTTGCCCCTCCAACCGGATGGGATCCTTTTGTTTGGTAGGATCCACCTCAGGGACAGCAGAAAGCAAAGCCTCAGTATATGGATGATGAGAATCATTCATGACCTCATCGCGTTTCCCATACTCGCAGATTTTTCCAGCATACATGACCATGATGGTGTCACTAAGATAGTTGATGACATTCAGGTCATGAGAAATGAACAGGTAGGTGACCTGACTTTCTATCTGGAGTTCATTGAGCAGATTCAGTACAGAAGCTTGGACAGATACGTCAAGAGCGCTGGTAGGTTCGTCACAAACAATCATTCTCGGTGAAATGGAAAGGGCTCTTGCAATTGCAACCCTCTGTTGTTCGCCCCCAGAAAGTTGGTTTGGTTTTTTGGTCAAGTACTCCTTTCCTAAATCAACTTTATGTAAAAGGGTGATGATTTTCTCCCTTCTTTCAAGAGGTGAATTCATACTAAGGAGTCGCTTCATGGGGCGTCCAATGATCTGTTCGACCGTATGGGAAGGATTGAGACTTCGCCCTGGATTTTGAAAGATCAATTGGATGTCCTTAAGTGTTTCTGAGTTGCGTTTGTTCCAAGGAAGTGATATATCGTATCCTTCAAAAGAGATGGCCCCTGATGTAGGTTGATAAAGACCGGATACCATATGTCCTGTCGTTGATTTTCCACATCCAGATTCCCCTACGATGCCCAAAACCGATCCACTTTGGACAGATACGTTGATTCCATTGACAGCAAAGACTTTTCGCTTGTTTCCATAGACTTTGTGGAGGTCGGTGATCTCCAACAGATTCGTAGGTTCTTGTATCTGCACTCTGGTTTTAGGAATTCTTTTCTTTTTTACTGTTTCCTCAACATCTTCAGCATATGCACGATCGCATGCTGCATAATGCTCGTTGGAGATGGTGCGCATTCCGTATAAGGCTTCACAGGTCTCATTGCGTGAGTCACAACGTTCTGCGTATGGACAGCCCGTTTCCACAAGACCTCTTCGTCTGACATAACCCTTGATGGTGTTGAGCTTCGCGTTTTCTTTTACCACACCTCCTCGAGGCATGCAGTTGATGAGGGCTCGAGTATATGGATGACTGGGATGTTCAAAGATCTTTGCTTTTGGTCCTCTCTCTACAATCTCGCCGTTATACATCACCACAACTTGTTCTGATACTTTGTTGATGACGCCCATATCATGCGATATATAGATCAAGGACATGTTGAGGCTGTCCTTGAGAGCTTTGATCGAATCGAGGATTACTGCCTCGGTGGTTACATCCAAAGCTGTAGTTGGTTCATCGAGTATCATCAGATCAGGTTTACAGAGAATGGCCATGGCTATGCAGATTCTCTGTTGGATGCC
>Ga0172377_10002230_pt1 | contig 19837 bp, 12 predicted proteins | sample Pumphouse3metaG_FD_119749 | JGI IMG/M metagenome (GOLD analysis project Ga0172377, IMG submission 119749) | Leachate microbial communities from a municipal landfill in Southern Ontario, Canada - Pumphouse #3 metaG | ecosystem: Engineered > Solid waste > Landfill > Unclassified | place: Canada...
ACAGTATCTCTTGTACCGATGTCAATCAACTGCCTTTCTTCATCTATTTTAAAATTATCATTAAAATTCCCAAAAATCCCACTCTCACAATTTTTATCTACTTTTCCTAGTGCTTTACTAGAATGCAGTACACCTTTTAATTCGCCTGGTATTCCTCGGCTGGCCCGCTTTATACCTAATATATCACAGTCATAAACATTACCCGTATCTACTCCAAGTACTGTATTTGTACTGCTATCAGCAAGTGCGTGCCCCAACGCCCCAAATCTCAAAGAGTCTGGTTCAACATATGTAAGCGTTCCTATGCCACTCATACTATCTTTAACCCAAACTCCTAACTTATATTTTTTTGTCAAGACATCATAAGCGGGTTTAATTTTGGTTGTAAATTCTTTATTTTTTCTAATCGCTTTAACTTCCACTGTTCCACCTAAATTTTTATCCTCATTGAGTACTTCGGAAATTTTTAGCCCCGTTTTTACATTTTCACCATTAATAGAACAAATAATATCGCCCGCCTGTAATTCACCGTTCTTTAAATTATCCAACAACTCACTGTCCGTGGTTATTACATTCTTGCCTATAACTAAAACGCCATTACCTTTATATATAAATCCAAAAGCATCTCCCCCTAAATAAACTTGCTTTTTATCTATCACACTCGCATTTACGGTCTTTAATTTTATTGCATTAAAAAGAAAATAATCTACTGTACTATTGTCTTTATTAAATTTCGATGTAACAAAAGTGCCATAATCATTTATATTCTCAACATTTTCTTTTGAAACCACAATATCTTGAGCATTGAAAATATCTTGAAAAGGCACTACCCAGCAAGTAATGCAAAAACTTATTGACAAAAATAATGCTATACTAAAAAATATATAAAATTTCTTCATTGATACCATAAAAATAGTTTGGTATTTTTTAGTAAATTTATACTAAAACCACTTTGGTAAATAATGTTAAATTTATAAAAAAACTTTTCCTCTATTACGCAATTCAGTGGCGTGTGCCAAGGCGATTTGAGAATCTTTCTTGCCACCAGCCAGTCTTGCAATTTCATCAAGTTGCCCCTTATCATCAAGTAATACAACAGTAGAAATGGTCTTGTTGTTAACGACTTTCTTACTTATTAAATAATGATTTTTTGCCATTGAAGCAATAGTAGGTAAATGTGTAATGGTGATAACTTGATTAGATTTTGCAATATGTGCCAACTTTTCTGCAACTGCTTGGCTGACTTCACCGCTTATCCCTGTATCAATTTCATCAAAAATCATTGTGTCAACAGTTTCTATTTGTCCCATAATCACTTTGAAAGCAAGCATAAATCTTGACATTTCACCACCTGAAATGACTTTACTAATAGGACGCAAATCTTCTCCTATATTTGCACTAAAATAAAATTCAACATTATCACTTCCATTTATTGTAGGAGAAATATCATTAAATCTAACTTCAAATCTAGTACCCTTCATCCCCAAAGTTTTGAGTTCTTCCACAATTTTACTAGACATTGATTGTGAGGCGGACTTTCTTAAACTACTCATATTATTACAAATATCTTTTACTCTGCCACTGATTTTTAATTTAGCATCTTCTAATTTCAGCAATGTTTCATCACTGTTTTCCAAAGAAAAAAGTCTGGACCTAGAATTATCTAAAAACGCCAACATTTCAGTAATAGTATTTCCATATTTTCGTTTAAAGTTTTTTATTAAATCCAAGCGAACATCAACAGCATTAAATTCTTCTTCGCTAAAATCATAATCAGTTTTTACTTCTTCCAAAGTTTCAACTATATCACTCAATTCAATCTTTGTATTTTCCAATCTAGATACCAAATCAGGCAACTTGCTGTCTATTTTCTCAATGCTCATTAATGAATGTTTAGCATTAAAAATACTTGTTATTGCAGTATTCGTTTCATCATTATTTGCCAAACCAGATAGAGCCATATCAATAGAGGTTATAACCTTTTGCGTGTTCAAATATTTGTTCTTTTTTTCTGCCAACTCTTCTTCTTCACCTATATGTAAATCTGCATTCTCTAATTCTTCTACCTGAAATTTTAGCATATCTTTTTCACGCTGACGCTGTAACTCATCACCACCAAGTTGTTTTATCTGGCTTTCAATTTGGCTTAAATTATTCAGTTCTTGTCCTAATATTACTTTTAAATCTTGAATAGGCTTGCCCAAAAATCCGTCCACAAAATCTAAATGTTTTTTATTATCCAAAAGAGACTGGTGTTCGTGTTGACCATAAATATCTATAAGATTACAAGTAATGTTTCTAAGCATTGCAACATTAACAATCTGTCCGTTGACCCTAATATCATTTTTACCCTCAATATTGAGTTTTCTTGATATAATCAGGTTATCACCAACTTCAATATCTATATTTTTTAACTCTTCAATAATTTTGTTGTTTTTTGAAGTGTCAAAAACCGCTTCCACTTTTGTTTCAGTTTCTCCTGTTGTTATATTTGTTTTATCTGCTCTACTACCCAAAACAAAATTGATGGCAGAAATAATCATAGATTTTCCTGAACCTGTTTCGCCTGTCAAAACATTCAAAGAATTGCAAAAATCAATTTCTAATTCTTTAATTAAGGCATAATTTTTTACTATTAATCTTTGTAACATAAATATCACCTCAAACATATGTTCTAATATATTATAGAACATATTAACAAAAAACACAACTATTTTTTATCTAGTTGTGTTAATTTTTTTATTATTTTTCGGCAATTTTATCCTATAATTTGGATAAATATTTATCGACTTCGCCTCTTGCTAATTTATCACAAATGTTATTATATTTATTATCGGCGTGTCCTTTTACTTTGTGCCAAGTTACTTTATGCTTATTTACAAGGGATATTAAATCCTGCCACAAATTTAGATTTTTAACTTCTTTTTTGTCAGCAGTCTTCCACCCTCTCTCTTCCCAATCTTCTACCCAACCCTTTAAAAACGCATTTACTACATATGCTGAATCACTATAAATATCGACTAAACAAGTCTCTTTTAGTTGTTCCAGTGCTTTGATTACAGCAAGCATTTCCATTTGATTGTTGGTAGTATTATTTACAAATCCGCTCAAATTTTTTTCAATATTTCCATAAATTAAAACTGCACCCCAGCCACCAGGTCCCGGATTAAAACTGCAAGCACCATCAGTATAAATGACAACTTTCTTCATTACTTACTCACTTTTATATTTGAACTAATTATATAATTTATAGTAGATTTTAGCAAACATTTTGCACTATTCTATTGACTAAAAGCCTTTTTTTTAATATAATAAATAAGTACATATCTAGGGGAGTGGCTCAACGGTAGAGTAGTGGTCTCCAAAACCATTGGTTCAGAGTTCGAATCTCTGCTCCCCTGCCAAGCAAAAAAGGCTTTTATACAAAGCCTTTTATTTTTTTGCATCATTTTCGTTTTCATTAGGTGGTGATTCTATTTTTTCCACCTTTTCTTCGTCTTTCTTACTTTCCTGTTCAATTACCACAGGTAAACCAAAATTTTGATTTTCTTTTGGAGCGTTAAGATACAGACTTTCAACTTCATCTTCATTTACTTCATTATCTGTAACTACTGGTTTTATTTTTTTATTTTTTCTTTGTAATTTTGAAGATAATTTCGTCATAAATTTCTCAATTTGTGCTTGATATTTATACGAACAAATAAACAAAGTAATCATAAGAATTACTATTAATGCCCATACAACCAAGCCCCACCCTTCATATGGTATTATTTCACCACTTCCAAGATAACAAGTCATAAAAATACCAATAGGTCGAGTCAAAATAATAGTAAATAAGAAGTATCTAAACGGCATAGCGGTTAGACCCGCAACCAAACAAAGTAAGTCATCAGGAAAAAGTGGGAACAACATCATTAAAAAGAATAGATATTTACCCTTTTCGTATAATAATTTTGAGTACTTTTCTGTATCTTCCTTTCCTGCTATCCATATTACAAGTTTTTCTCCAAACCTATCACCTAACCAAAAGGCAAAAATTGAACCAGACATAATACCGACTAGACTAAGAAGGCTTGCTAATAAAGGACCAAACATTATAGTGCCAACTATGGTTGTAAGCATTGCAGGTAAAGGAATAAAAGTAACTTGTAAGAATTGTAATACTGTATAAACCAACATTCCCCAAGCACCAGTTGAAGCAATTACATCTTGCAAGGCTTCTTTGCTACTAAAAATATCTGCCCAACCACAAGCGACAATTATATAGTAACACCAGGAAACGATAAAAGTAAAAATAGCACATAAAAATACCATTTTAAACCAAGATTTTAGTTTAAAAGCATAAAAAATCACTATACCTATCATCAGTAAAACATTTAAAACGGTATATAAAACTATATACAAAATATTAATTTCATATAAATAAAGATAACAAAAAATATCTAATGCACAAAATAGTAGTGTCAACACCAAAATTATGATATTCCCTACTGATTTCATCGATTGCTTTTCTAAATCATTCATACTATCATTATATGGACGAATTGTTAAAAAGTCAATAGAAAAACATTATTCACTTGACTTGATTGACAAAATAATATATATTTATCTATATTAAAGTATTTTGTATTAACAAACTAGATATTTACCAAACTATAATTGCAATTTACCTCAACATCTCTTGTAAAATCGTAGGAGGATTGAATGAGCGAAAAAATTTTGGAAGTAAAAAATGTAACCAAAATGTATGGCGACAGATACGCTTTGCGTAATGTTGATTTTGATGTTTATGCGGGCGAAATTTTTGGGTTTATTGGTCCTAACGGTGCAGGTAAATCTACTCTAATGAAAATTATTTCTGGACTATCCAAGCCAACAACTGGCGAAGTTTTTATTTGTGGAAAATCTGTTCAAAAAAAATTTGAGTCTGCCGTAGTCAATTTGGGTGCTATGATAGAAAACTGCCAAGTATATGGTTATATGACAGGAAGACAAAACTTGAATTACTATTCAAAATTATACAAAGGTATCCCAAAATCTAGAATTGATGAAGTAGCAGATTTGGTTGGTATGACTGCCAGAATAAATGACCCAGTCCGTACATATTCTCTTGGTATGCGTCAAAGAATTGCACTTGCCCAAGCACTTCTCCACCAGCCTAGACTACTAATACTTGATGAGCCAACAAATGGACTTGATGTCAATGGAGTAATCGAACTTCGTCAAACATTAAGAGCATTATCAGCAAAAACAAATGTATCTATATTAGTAAGTAGTCATATTTTACCCGAAATGGAACAACTTTGTGATACTGTGGCAATAGTTGATAAAGGTTCTATACTTGAAATAAGGACTTTGGATGAACTGCACGAAAAGAACGGTAGCGGTATCCAAAGATTGAGAATAAGAGTCAACTACCCTAACTATGCGGCAAAATTAATTTATTTAAAATTTGATGTTCCCGTTGAAAAAGCGGGCAATTCAATAATAGTCCCTTTCAATCCAGACAATGCACAAAAGATAATCAATGCACTTGAACAGCGCAATATCAAAATTTATGGAACAAAGATTGAAACAAAAAATCTGGAAGATATCTATATTGAAATATTAAAAGAACACCACACAGGGAATATTTCTTAGGAGAAAATTATGTCAAAAATGAGCCGTTTGATACGAGGTGAATTAAACAAAATTTTAATGCGTCCTATCTTGTATGTTATTACAGGAATTTTAGTAGTAGCATTGATTTTTTCATTTTCCATTTTTAATCCAACCGAAAGAAAAGATAGTGAATATAGTGTTGGTGGAACTACAAATACAGAGGCCTATACTAATTTTTCAACTCATACAGGAACAATGAATAAATCACTTGCAGATACCCAAGTGGATACTGCACAAATATATTTAAATTATTATCAAAATTTAAAAATACCCGCTAATAAATATACTACGAAGTTTAGTGAAATAGATACTTTGAATTCTATAATGTCCGCTTATAGTGCAAATATTTATAACACATCAAGTAATATTGCAAACTGTAATTATAATCGTAATCAATTAATTAATGTTTTGATTACTTTCCGCACAAACTTTAATGAAGCAGTCAGCAATCCAAATCTTAGTATAATGATAAAAACAGATAATATTGATATCATTACCAGTCTAGTTCAAAAAGCATTATCAAGATTAAATAACGAGGATTACGATTATTCTAGCCTAGAAGTGCAAGAAACCGTTTACAATTATTTAATCAACAACAAAATATTTGAACAACTTATTACTTTAACAAATTCCATTAAAGATGTAGAAATTAGTGATACAATACTTTCTAAATTGAATTTGATGGTTACTATGACACGAACTAATCTTACTACCAGATATCAGGAAATAAATTCAAACTATGCAAACCCTGATTATCAATTAGAAACTTTGAAAGATGATATTAGAGAATACTATCAATGTGCAGGACAACTTTTGACCTTAGTTCAAACTACCCTACAATACGAGCCTATAAAAAATCTGGTTGACAGCGAAGCACATACTTACAATACATATGCAAATACATACTCTTATCAATTACAAGAAACTATTACAAAATGCACTTATTTGATTGAAAACAATGCTGTATCTTCCAACTATGCAATGATGTACAATGCAGTTATTACCAGCAATAGTGAAGCAAATGCTTTTGATTTCGTTTATTATGGTCTGGAACTATGCGGGTTTATAATTATAATCTTTTGTGTAGTAATAGGTGCTGGAATGGTAGCAGGTGAACAGACAAACGGTACTTTAAAACTACTTGCTATTAGACCTTTTAGCAGAAATAAAATACTCACAAGTAAACTTTGGGCAACTTTGATTTTTGGTATAATCTTTACATTATTTTCAGCAGTTATATTATTTATTACAGGTTATATTTTTTATGGTATAGATTTTACCAGTGTACTTGGAATATTCAATGCAACTACGGCATTCGTTATGTCACCTGTTTGGGTTATTCTAATTTACCTTGCTTGCCTAATATTTAAAATATTTATCTATACTTTAATTGCAATAACTATTTCAGTTATTTTCCGTAGTAATGTAGGTGCTGTTGGTATATCAATATTTATTTATTTCTTCTCTGCTTTGTTTGGTGTATTATTTACAACAAGTTACTGGTATGCTTATTTGCCATTCAGCAACTTTGACTTATTCAAATACCTTGGCGGAGCATTTGCTTCCAGTCAGGCAAATCCACTTGCAATAGCATTTTCAAGCGGTATTTACTATAATATGAATTTCATTTGGAGTGCTATCATTAGCGGTATCTTTATTGTGTTATTGCTCATACTTACTTATGTGCAATTTAACAAACGAGAAATTAAATAATAAAAAAAGCCTATCTAGGCTTTTTCTTTTTTGTATTTCTCATAATACTCTATTAATTCCTGCAATTTTGTATCTCTTTCAGTATCAACATCCACCCATTCACAATTCATATGTCTAAACCAAGTTAATTGCCTTTTTGCATAATTCCGAGTATTACGCTTAATATTATCTACTGCATCTGCAAGTGGAATTCTATCTTCCAAATAATCACATATTTCGTGATAACCTATTCCACGCATACACTGATAGTTTTCCGTAACGCCTATGGACCTTAATGTTTTTATTTCATCTACTAGACCATTAGTTACCATTTCATCTACTCTTTCGTTTATTCGATTGTAGATGTTTTCTCTATTTTTAGTTAGACAAATTGTGCGTATTTTATAGGAATTTGTTTCCTTACTTTGAGAGTTTTTAAAAGTATAATTATTTACCAAACTTTCTATATAAAGTCCAGTTCCGCCCACAATAACAGGCAAATTTCCACGCTCCCAAATTTCTGTAATTACTTTATGTGCTAATTTTGTATATTCAAAAGTATTAAAATCATCAAAAGGACTAATTATATCAACCATATGATGTTTACAAATTTTTTTCTCCAAAGTAGTTGGCTTTGATGTACCAATATCAAGAGATTTGTAAATTTGCATAGAATCAGCCGAAACTATTTCTATATTCAGTGTTCTAGCAAGACTTAATGCAAAATCAGATTTACCAACAGCAGTACAACCACAAATAATTAAAACTTCACCTTCCATTATAATTTCCTTTTGAACCATTTATCAAAATCATTTCTGCTCCACTCAATTATAAAAGGTCTTCCATGTGGGCATTGTAAAGTGATTTCACCTTTGGATACTTTTTTTACTAAACTAACTAGTTCATCTTTATCAAGGTCATCTCCACCTTTGACTGCGTGTTTACGGCATGTTGAGCCAAAGTATCACGCAAAATATCTTCTGTTTTTATTGTCAAATATGAATTGACATTTGCAAGTATGGTATTAAAGAATTTGCCTATTTCGATATCACAAAGCACATTTGGTATTGTATCCACTTTGAAACTTAAATTACCAAAAGGCTGTACTTCAAAACCTAAATCATTTAACATTGTCAAATGATTATTCAAAAATTCTTCTTCTTGATAATTAACATTAAATATATAAGGTATTAATAACCCCTGCTTTTTGATTTGTTTTGAATTTAAATTTTCTACTAGTATATCATATAGCAACCTTTCGTGTGCAGCGTGCTGGTCTATAATATATAATTTGTCGCCTTGCTCAACAAATACAAATGTGTTAAAGACTTTACCTATAACTTTACTACTAAGCATTGCATCATCAGCAATCGTTTCATTATCCAAAATTTGTTGCTGAATAGGTTTTGGTTCTAATGTTTCAGTTACTCTATCAGGACAAACATTTGTATTACTAACAAATGAATCAATGGAACGGGTCTTCAATTTTTCAATCAAAATTTCGCCCATAGTGCTAGCACCATCAGCCATTTTATCTCCATTCGTGGAACTGGTATCAAAATTGAATAATACTTTACTTATAGATTTTAGTTCTTCATCATTATTATTCATCTGTTTAACTTCTGGTTCAGGTTTATTTAAAATAGTTTGTCCATTACTTGTCGCTACCATTTTTTCAATAGAATCTGGATTAGATGAAAATTCGGTTGGTGCAGACTGAACTAAAAATTTATCAATAGCCGAACTTATAGAATTAAATACAAAACCAAAAATAGTTTGAGGATTTGCAAATCTTACTTCCATTTTTGTTGGGTGAACATTCACATCAAGTTCATCTGTTGGTATTGTCATATTTAACACATAAAAAGGAAATGCCTGTTTCATCATATATTTTTCATATGCACGAGAAACAGCCTGCGATATCAAATAATTGTTCACATATCTACCATTAATTATTAAGGTTTGATATGTTCTATTTGACTTAAAAAAGTTTGTTTTGCTACTAAAACCCTCAATTTTGTAGTTATTTTGAGTACTATGCACAGGTATTATGCACTGCATAGTACTAGCACCATATATTGAGAATATTGCATCATTTAATCCAGTTCCCTGGCTATTATAGATTGTTTTACCGTCTGCCACATACTTGATAGCAATATTAGGATTTGCTAATATCAATCTAGAAACCAAAGTAGTAATTTCACCTTCTTCCTGTTTTGGCTTTTTCAAAAATTTTGCTCGCACGGGAACATTATAAAATAAATTATTAACACAAATATAAGTACCATCAGGAGAACCTTTTTCTCCTTGTTCACCCATTATACCACCATTAACTTCTATTGTGCCACCAGATAGACTATCTTTTGTTTTGGAAGTCAATGTAACTTGTGCAACAGAAGCAATCGATGCCAAGGCTTCTCCTCGAAAACCTAAAGTGCCTATATTTTCCAAATCTTCGGCTTGTGAAATTTTACTAGTTGCGTGTGGTAAAAACGCTTTTTCCAAATCTTCTGGCAAAATTCCAGAACCATTATCACTCACCGATATTTGAGAAATACCACCATTCGTAATTTCCAAATTTATTCTTGTAGCACCTGCATCAATACTATTTTCTATCAATTCTTTTACAATAGAAGCGGGTCTTTCAATAACTTCACCTGCGGCAATTTTATTAAATACGGCAGGTGGTAAAATATTTATTTTACTCATTTTGTGGCCTCTCTTATTTTAATTTTTCTTTTACTTCACTTAATTTTGCAAACGCTTCTAATGGAGTTAAATAATTTATATCTAAATTTTTTAATAACTCTTTCAATTCGTTAAGCGTTTTTAATTCTTGATTATCAGTGTCTGTAGTTCTAATTTGCATTGTTTTACTTAAATTTTTATTTTCCAAATTTTCGTGTTCTGCCAAAACATATTTTGCCCTTTCAATTACAGCATTCGGTAAACCTGCCATATTAGCAACTTCTATACCAAAACTCTTATCCGCATATCCTTCAATAATCTTTCGTAAAAACATTACATTATTATTAAATTCTTTAATCAAAATTTTGTAATTTTTTACACCTTTTAGTTTACCTTCTAAGTCTGTCAATTCGTGGTAATGAGTAGCAAACAAAGTTTTTGCTCCTATATTATCCACAACATATTCTACGACTGCCCAAGCAATACTTAATCCATCGTATGTCGAAGTACCACGACCTACTTCATCAAGTATTATCAGGCTGTTTTTTGTAGCATTTTGCAAAATATTTGCGACTTCAACCATTTCTACCATAAATGTACTTTGCCCACGGCCAAGATTATCACTTGCACCAATTCTGGTAAAAATTCTATCAGTTAAGCAAATTTCAGCACTGCTTGCAGGCACAAAGCAACCAATATGAGCCATAAAGGTAATTAATGCGACTTGTCGCATATATGTACTCTTTCCTGACATATTTGGGCCAGTTATGATTAAAGTGCTTTGAGTTTCATCTAAAAGTGTGTCATTTGGCACAAATAACTCTGCTTTATTCAATTTTTCAACTATCGGGTGTCTACCATTAGTAATCTTTATGTGTGTTATTTCATCATTGATTTCTGGACGAGAATAATTATTATCTATTGCAATATTTGCAAAATTAACTAATACATCAATAACCGCTACCTGATGAGCAGTTTGTTGTAAAACTGGTACAACTTCTAACAATTTTTCTCTTATTTGATTAAAAATTGTCAACTCAATATTCAAAGTTTTTTCTTCTGCTGTGAGGATACATTCTTGTAATTTCTTTAAGTCAGTGGTAGAAAATCTTTCACTGTTCGCTAAGGTTTGCATACGCTGAAAACGGAAAGGCAATAAATCGACACTACCCTTTGGTACTTCAAAATAATAACCTACTATTTTGTTATAACATATTTTTATACCACGAATACCAGTCAATTCACGCTCTTTTGATTCCAATTCACTTAGCCAAGTTTTTCCATTCGTTTTTGCGGAAAGACAGTCATCAAGTTCAGGATTAAAGCCTTGTTTCAAAAATCCCCCATCTTTGATAGTCAAAGGAGGTTCTTCTATAAAGGCTTTGTCAAGCATATCACTAATGTCATCTAATGTGTTCATTTCACTTTCACAATCAGCCAACAATTTACTTTTGAAAACACTTAGTGCTTTTTTGATACTTGGTAATCTTTTTATAGCACTACCCAAAGCAACACAGTTTCTAGGATTTAGATTGCCATATGAAATACGACCACTCAATCGTTCTATGTCGCCGATATTGCGTAAAGCCTCGTGTAATTGTGAACGCTCAACATTTTTCCCTATCAATTCCTCAATAGAATCCAGCCTCTCATTGATAGCATCAAGATTCAACAAAGGGTGTTCCAACCAGTTACGAAGTAATCTTGCTCCCATAGGAGTCATTGTATCATCCAAAACCCACAACAAAGAGCCATATCTTTTTCTTTCTGCCAAAGATTCAGTAATTTCTAGGTTTACACGAGTATTAATATCTAAATGCATAAAATGTCCATCACGAACTACTTGCAATTTATTTATGTGATTCAAATCTCTCTTTTGAGTTTGTAACAAATAATCAATTAACGCTCCCGCTGAAATTGAAGATAAACTCTTATTTTCCAAATCGACAACTGTAAGACTAGCAATATTTAATTGCTTTTTCAAAGTTTCAGTTGCATAAGTTTTATTAAATGAGGAGTCCAAATGTTTATAGAATCTAGGTACTGCATTAAATTTTACACAAGATAAAGTTGGTGCATATAAAAATGCCTGATTGTTTGATATTATTTCACTTGGTCGAATTCCAACCAGCATATCACTCAACAATTCAAGTGCTGTTGGTGAATTAAATTCTTGTACACAAAATTCTCCGGTACTAATATCAATCCAACTTAAGCCTATTTTTGTTTCATCTTCCGCATAAACACAAGCAATGTAATTATTTTGCTTTTCATTCAAAAGGGAATTTTCCATTACAGTACCAGGAGTAATTACCCGAACTACATCTCTATCAACGATTTTACCAGGAACAGGATCAGTCAACTGCTCACAAATGGCAACTTTTTCGCCTTTTTCTATTAATTTGGCTATATAATTGTCAGTTGCGTGATATGGAATACCACACATAGGGGCTTTTTGTCCATCACCACAATCTCTTGCAGTCAGGACTAAGCCTAACATAGGAGCAACTCTTTCAGCATCTTCAAAGAACATTTCATAAAAATCGCCTAAACGGTAAAAGAGTACACAATCTTTGTATTCTTCTTTTTTTGCAATATAATTTTTCATCATCTGTGAAAGTGCCATAATTTTCTCCTTTTTAACAAGGTTTTGCTATTAAATTGCCACCTGTATAATCAAGTATTTCAACATTCATAAAAGTCCCAAGTTTTACATCTGGATATTCTTTTTTCATTATTCTTGCAACTTTTCCACATTGAGTTTTTGTTACAAAAAATGTAGTCCTTTCTTCCTCAACAAGAACCCGAGTTGTTTGCCCTACCATATTTGTAAAAACTTGTTCGGAAATTTTGTGTTCAATTTCTAGTAATTCGTGAATTCGTTTTCTTTTCACTTCAAGAGGAATTTGATTTTCCATTTTTTCCGCAACTGTACCTTTTCTTTTACTAAAGATAAATATAAAAGCATTTGCATAACGAACTCTTTTTATTAAATCAACTGTATCTTGAAAATCCTGTTCACTTTCATTTGGAAAGCCAACTATTATATCTGTTGATAAAATTATATTTGGAATTTTAGCCTTAATCTTATCTACAATGTACAAGTATTTTTCTCTTGTATAATTCCTGTTCATTGCTTTCAAAATTTTATTGCTACCCGACTGGGCTGGCATATGAATGTATTTACTAATTTTATCATTTTTAGCAATTACTTCAATCACTTCATCATTAAAGTCTTTTGGGTGTGGGGACATAAATCTTAATTCAAAATCGCCTTCAAAATGTGCAATGGTATCCAAAAGTTTTGCAAAAGTTACGCCTTTCCCGCCTTCGTCTAATCCATATGAATTTACATTTTGCCCTAGCAAAGTAATAACTTTATAGCCCATAGCAATCAAGTTTTTTACTTCTTTATAGATTTCTTCTGGGTCTCTACTTCGTTCCCTACCACGAACATATGGCACAATACAATAAGTACAAAAATTATTACAGCCATAGATAATATTCACATAAGCGTGTAATTTATTATCTCTGGTAATTGTAAGGTTACCACCTTTTTCCATATAATCTTTGTTATAAACTACACTATTTTGGAATTTTCTTTGGCCAAAATAAGTATCCAAGTAATCTCCAAAATATTCAATATTATTTGCACCAAAAATGATATCTATAAAAGGAAATTTTTGCCTTAATTGTATTGCCATATTGGTCTGTTGAGTCATACAGCCACAAACTGCCACCACAATATCTTTTCTAAGTTTTTTGAGAGGTTTTACTGCACCGATGTTACCCATTATTTTTTGTTCTGCACTTTCTCGAATACAGCAAGTATTAAATACAATAATGTCCGCTTTTGTTTCATCATCTATTTGAGTATAGCCTCTATCAATTAAAACGCCCGCAAGTTTTTCGGACTCGTGTACATTCATTTGACAACCATATGTGGCTATATAAAACTTTTTACTATTATCCATTATTTCACCTTAATTTCTATTCATTAATTATGATAGCACTTTTTTAGTTATTTTACAACACTTGGAATTAAAAAACTGCTTATAGTACATACTATATTTATAGTTAATAATAGAGGTAAAGAATGTCAAAAGTTGGTAAATTTATTTGGACTATCATTATTTGTCTAGGCATAATTTGCTTTGTCACTTTTTTATATATTGCATCAATCATCTATACAACAGATACAATTAGCCTAGATACAGCAATGTTAAATAGTTACAACGCAAAATTGACCTTTTATGATACCAACAACAATGAACTAATTAAAACATCAAGCAGTGGTCAAGATGCTATTTCTCTTGATGATTTATCAAAAAATACTATAAATTCATTTCTAGCAATTGAAGATAAAAAATTTTACCATCATAACGGACTAGATTATGGGAGAATAGTAAAAGCATCAATAAAAAATTTGTTGAGTGGAAAAGCAGTTGAAGGTGCATCAACTATCACACAACAACTTATAAAAAATACACATCTAACTAGTGAAAAAACTTTGGATAGAAAAATAAAAGAGGCATATTTGGCAGTACAATTAGAAAAAGCATATACAAAAGATGAAATACTTACCACTTATTTGAATGTGTTATATTTTGGCAATAACTTATATGGCATTCAAGATGCTTCATTAGCATATTTTGGACATAATGCTAGTGAACTTACACTCGCAGAAAGTGCCACTTTGGCAGGATTAATCAAATCTCCCGCAAGATATTCACCTGTCAAAAACCCGTCAAAAAGTAAAATAAGAAGAAATCTAGTTCTCAAAATGATGTTAAATCAAAATAAAATTAACCAGACAGAATACGATGAAGCAATAAACACTGATATAAGTATTCAGCAAAATAATTTACAAACAGAAACAATGTACTACAAAATGGCAGTAAATGAAGCAATGAAAGTATTAAATTTTAGTGAAAATGACATAAATACTAGCGGACTAAAAATTTACACATATTTGAATAACAATATTCAAAAAGAAGTAAATTCTGCACATAGCAATTTGAGCAATAAATTAAAAAGTGCAAATGATATCATTATGGTTGTAGATAATCAAAATAATAGCGTCCTGGCATTTGCCGGAAATTGCGAAGATATTTACCGACAATGCGGTAGTATTATTAAACCTATACTCTGCTATGGAAGTGCTTTTGAAAACAACATTCTATCCCCTGCTTCACCTATTTTGGATGAGAAAATAAGCGGAAATGGGTATTCTCCGGATAATGTAGGCGGAAAGACTTATGGCTGGGTAAGTACTAGAAAAGCATTATCTCAATCTTTGAATATTCCAGCCGTCAAAGTTCTAGAATATGTAGGTATAGAAAAAGCCAAAAACTTTGCAAGAAATTTTGGCATTGATTTTTCTAGCGACGATAACCATTTGGCACTTGCCCTAGGTGCGATGTCAAAGGGAACTACAATCCAACAAATCACTGATGCTTATGCTACTTTCGCAAATAATGGAAAATATTCTGCCAGTAAATTTATTGAGCATATTGAAGACCAGAGTGGTAAAATTTTGTATAAACGCACTGATATAAATAAAGCAACCGCTTGTCGTGAAGACACTGCTTACCTTATTACCAGTATATTGCAAGATTGTTCAAAATCTGGAACAGCCAAAAAAATTGGATCTCTAAACCTCAATGTAGCCTCAAAAACAGGAACAGTTGGCACAAGCGAAAAAGGAAATACTGATGCTTGGTGTGTTTCTTATAGTCCAAACATTACTATTACAAGTTGGTGCGGTAATACTACGGGTGATAGTGCTTTTAATCTCCCAAATTCTCAAAATGGTGGTACAGTTTGTGCAAACGCAAATTACTCAGTACTAAAAAATATAGTTAAATACAAGAATTTTCCACAATTTGAAATACCAAACACAATACAAACTTTAAAGATTAATAAAAACATCTTGGAAACTGAACACAAAGTTTACTTAGCAGAAAATTCTCAAAACACATCAACAGAGATTTTCAGTACTTTTAATTTACCTAGTAAAAATCCAAATATAGAAATGACACCATCCGCAACAACTATCACATATGATGAAAATTCACAATGTATAAAATGGAAAAATGATGAAAACCTGAACTACAAAATTATTCAGGAAAATTTTGAAAACAAAACAACAGAAACCAAAAATTTTACTACTACAAATAATGAAAACTTTTATAAATTAGATAAAAGTAAAGTTAAAAAAATTTATTTACTTATTGAAAACAAAGAGCATAATACTACTGAAAGTAATAAAATTGAATTTTATCAATTAAAAAAAGGTGAAAAAACTTTAAATAAACGAATGGCAAAAGTTTGGTTTGGCTAATTTTTTTGAAAGATTTTTATAAAAGAATTTTTCTATATTATCCCTTTTCATTCCTAAACATAATAATTCCAACTCTAATTTGTACAAATCATTATACCCTTTTAATCCTTTTGGATATTTTTCTATACCATTAAAATCTGTACCCAAACCTAAGGTATCAAAACCATAGTTTTCTGTAAACCAAAAAATCACTTCGGCTATTTTTTTGATTGATAAACTTTTTTTACTAAAAAAATCTGGATTCATTGCTAAACCTATGTAACCATTACTATCCACAATTTTTGTTATCTGTTCATCATTTATATTTCTAAAATGGTCAAAAACAGCACTAAAACAAGTATGTGAATCAAATAAAGGTTTCTTAGTCAATTTTGAAAATTCATCAAAACTCTGTCTGTTCATATGTGCTGTATCAATTAATATATTTGCTTTTTCAAGTTCTTGAATTACTTTTTCGCCCCATTTCGTGATACCACCAGTGGAATTTGCACCACCACAAAGGAAATTTTTATCATTATGACAAAGTCCCACACAAAATGGTTGAAAAGTAATAAATTCTTCTAAATTTTGTGGCGTCAAAAACCAAGCATTTTCAATAGTTGGAATTGCTATTTTACTATTTGTTCTCACAAAGTTAAATCTGTTTTTGATTTTTTTCAAAGTAACCATAGGGTCAAAAGTCTTTGAGTAATAAGCACAAAAAAGACTTAATACTCCCTCACTCTCCACTTTTCTTAAATAGTTTATAATTTTATCATAAGTTCTAAATTTATAAAAAACATCATTGTGACTATCTGCAATTTGCATAACAACTCCAAATAAAAAAGTATTAGATTTCTCTAATACTTTATATGAAAATTATTTTGCAAATTCTACTGCACGGGATTCACGGATAACATTTACTTTTATTTGTCCAGGATATTCCATTTCTTTTTCGACTTGCTTTGCAATATCTTTTGCCAAATACATAGCCTGCTCATCTGTAATTTCTTCCGGTTTTACAATTATACGAACTTCTCTACCAGCCTGAATAGCAAACGCCTTTTCAACGCCTTTGAATGATGTGGATATCTCTTCTAGTTTTTGTAAACGCTTTACAAAACTATCCAATGATTCACGCCTAGCACCAGGTCTAGCACTAGAAATTGTATCTGCTGCCTGAACCAAAACGGCTTCGGTACAAGCAAATTCTACATCACCGTGGTGAGCCTCAATACAATTGACAACTTTTGCATTTTCTTTGTATTTCTTTGCAATATCTACACCAATAGTTACATGAGTTCCCTCTACTTCGTGGTCAACCGCTTTACCTATATCGTGTAAAAATCCACCTCGTTTTGCGATGTTTGCATCACAACCAAGTTCACTAGCCATCATACCAGCAAGATATGATACTTCTATTGAGTGCCTTAAAACATTTTGACCATAACTGGTACGATATTTCAATCTACCCATCAATTTAATAATTTCAGGGTGCAAGCCGTGAACATTTGCTTCCATAGCGGCATTTTCTCCCGCTTCTTTTATGTCGATTTCCAAATCACGCTGAACTTTGCTTACCATTTCTTCTATTCTTGCAGGGTGGATACGACCATCTTGCATCAATTTTTGAATAGCAATTCTTGCGACTTCACGACGAATAGGGTCAAATCCTGAAAGTACTATTGCTTCTGGGGTATCATCAATAATCAAGTCAATTCCAGTTGCGTTTTCAATAGCCTTTATATTTCTACCCTCTCGGCCTATTAATCTACCTTTCATTTCTTCGTTTGGTAAATGAATAGTAGTAACTGTTGATTCACTTGTCAAATCTGCTGCATATTTTTGTATAGACATTGAAATGATTTCTTGTGCTTTTTTGTAAGCATTATCTTTTGCATCTTGTTCAATTTCTTTTACATTTTTTGCTGCATCAATTTTTGCTTCATCTTCAATTTCAGCAATCAATTCGGCTTTTGCTTCATCTGTTGTCAATTTTGCTACTTTTTCCAATTCAGCAATAATTTGTTTTTGTTTTTTGTCTAAATCACTTGTTTGATTTTGCAATTCTTTTGCTTGCGTTTCAAGTTTTTGTTTGTACTGCTCCATCAAATCATTTTTCTTTTCTAATAATTGTTCTTTACTATTAATAAATTCTTCTCTTTGAAGTAATCTATCATTCAATTTTTCTATTTCTATTCGCCTAGATTTCAATTCCTGTTCTGTTTCCGTCTTGATTTGCAAGGCTTCTTCTTGGGCGGATAGTTTCGCTTCTTTTTGGATTGTTTTGGCTTCCTGATTTGCATCTTCTAATATTTTTTTAGCATTAGATTTCGCCTTGTTGACATTATTTGTCAATATCCAGCGATATATAAAAATGCTTGTTCCCACACCTACTATAATTGTCGCAACTAATAATAGGATAAATGGTAACACATCTATCTCAAAACCTAGCAATCCAATACCAAAATTATTCAGCATTGGTGTTGCCCTCTCTTTTAAAATATCTTGTATAATAATTATATTGTTTTTGTTGTACAAGTCATACTCGTACACATTAATTTTATTAAAATAATCAATAAATGTCAAGTAGTTTATGTAAAACAAAAATCACCATCAAGGTGATTTTATATTAATCTGCCACTTTTTGACTAACAGCACCCATTATTTTTTGTTTTAATTCATCTTCAACTTCTGGGTGTTCTAACAAATATTGCTTTGCGTTTTCTTTTCCCTGACCTATTTTTTCATCATTATAAGAAATCCACGCTCCACCTTTTTGTAAAAATCCTTTTTCTAGTGCCAAGTCCAAAATACAACCCTCTTTTGATATTCCTTTTCCATAAATAATATCAAATTCAGCAGTTCTGAAAGGCGCAGCCAGTTTGTTTTTTACAACTTTTACTTTTGTACGGTTACCGACTACATCTGCACCATCTTTAATTGTATCGGATTTTCTTACATCAAGTCGTACACTAGAATAAAATTTCAAGGCTTTACCACCAGTCGTTGTTTCAGGATTTCCAAACATTACTCCAACTTTTTCTCTCAACTGATTAATAAATATAACACAAGTATTTGATTTACTAATTGCAGCGGTTAATTTTCGCATTGCTTGACTCATTAATCTAGCCAACAAACCCACATGTGCATCTCCCATTTCTCCGTCCAACTCCGCTTTTGGAGTCAGTGCGGCAACAGAGTCAATTACGATTAAGTCTACGCTATTACTTCGTACCAGACTTTCAGTAATATCCAAGGCTTGCTCACCATTGTCAGGCTGTGAAATATAAAGAGAATTTATATCCACACCAAGATGACTGGCATAATTGGGGTCCAAAGCGTGTTCTGCATCAATAAAAGCAGCAGTGCCACCCATTTTTTGTGCTTCTGCTACAACATGCAAGGCAACAGTAGTTTTACCAGATGACTCTGGTCCATATATCTCTATAATTCTACCACGAGGCATACCAC
>Ga0172377_10002233_pt1 | contig 19831 bp, 11 predicted proteins | sample Pumphouse3metaG_FD_119749 | JGI IMG/M metagenome (GOLD analysis project Ga0172377, IMG submission 119749) | Leachate microbial communities from a municipal landfill in Southern Ontario, Canada - Pumphouse #3 metaG | ecosystem: Engineered > Solid waste > Landfill > Unclassified | place: Canada...
AATAACCACCTCAGTAACCATTGTAGGTAGTCTTTTCCCTGTTCTTATATAAAAAGGAACACCACTCCAGCGCCAGTTATCAATATATGATTTAATGGCAAAAAAAGTTTCTGTTCTACTTTCAGGACGAACATCTTTTTCCTGTCTGTAACCCGGAATATTATTATTGCCTATTTTCGATTCCATATACTGACCACGAATTACATTCTTATATACATCCTCTTCCTTTATAGGTCGGAGTGACTGGAAAACTTTCATGGTTTCATTTCGTATAGCATTAGCACTAATTACTACAGGCGGTTCCATTGCTACCATTCCAAGTAACTGCATAAGATGATTTTGAACCATATCACGCATAGCTCCTATATTATCATAGTACCCACCACGCAATTCCACACCCAACTCTTCTGCCGAAGTAATTTCCACATGGTGAATATAATTCTGATTCCAAATAGGTTCAAAAATACCATTGGCAAAACGGGTAACCAGCATGTTCTGAACTGATTCTTTTCCCAGATAATGATCTATCCTGTATATTTGTTCTTCTTCAAAATACTTAAGAAGTTGATTATTTAACAAACGGGCTGAAGCCAAATCTGTTCCAAATGGCTTTTCTATAATAAGTCTTCTAAATCCCTCGTCCTGATTATTAAGCCCCACAGATGCTATACTGGCCGGAATTTCTCCGTATAGATTTGGCGGTGTTGAAAGATAAAAAATATAGTTCTTCTCCATATTATACTGCCCGGACAAAGAATTAAGTCTGTCTTTTAAAACAGAATATTCATTAGTATCTTCAGTAGCCAGCGGCTGATAATATAATTTCGATAAAAATTCTTTTATAAAAGATTGCTGGTCTAATTTTTTTGGCAAAAATGATTTCATACGTTCTCTGAAATCATCATCCGAAAATTTAGTACGACTTACACCTAAAACAGCAAATTTATCAGGTAAAAGTTTTTGCTTATATAATTCAAACAGGGCGGGAACCAGTTTACGTTTTGTAAGATCGCCTGATGCTCCGAAAATAACCAGTATTTGTGAACTTGCAGTATCCATATTTTTTTATTAACAACAACAATATAATTATTTTTTATTATGTTTGTGAATATAGAAGTATTGTATTCTTTATAAAAAAGAAAAAAATAACACCAGATATATAAACATAGAATAATGGATTCCATATTTATTGTTTTTGAAAAAACATCTTCCTATTAATATTTTTTTATGTCAGATTTTGATGATATATTCAGAAAATATTACTTACCATTATATCTATACGCCTGCAAATTTATAGAAGAAACATCAGCTGCTGATATAGTAGATGATGTTTTTGAATTAATCTGGATAAAAAAGAAATATTTACTGGATGAAAAAAAACTAAAACATTATCTCTATAATTCTGTAAGAAACACTTCACTAAATTACCTTAAACATAAGAGAATAGTTCAGGAATATTACGAAAAATCCATAACCCTTATGGAAGTAGAATATTATAAAAGTGGTGAAAAATCGCTTATAGAAGAAGAAAATCTTAATGAAATTTACAAAGCTATTAATTCATTGTCCCCCATTTATATTGAAGTTCTTGAGATGAGTCGGTTTAAAGGTCTCAAAAACAAAGAGATATCAGAGATTTTAGATATCCCTGTTCGTACTGTTGAAACAAGATTATTTCGTGCTTTATCTTTTTTAAAAGAGAAATTATCCAAAGGGAATTTCCATGTCTTTTTAAATATTAATTTCAGAATTTAAAAATATATCAAACGTTTTGACGTAATTTTCATCCTATAATTGTTTTAGATATAAGATGAAAAAAGAAGAAACTAATATTATCAATGACAAAAAACTTTTAATTACCCGATACTTAAACGGAATATTAAAAGACACAGAAAAAAAAGATCTGACAAAATGGATCTGTGAAAGCAAAAAAAATAAAAAATTATTTTTTGAGAAGAAAGATTTATGGGATACCTGTCTTAAACCCTCTGTGGATGTAAAAGAACAACTTCTACAATTTTACAAAAAGCAGTCTTTACGTCAGAAAAAAACAAACCGGAGTTTGTGGATTTCCACTATCGCAGTTGCCGCTATTCTTGTTACAGGTTTATTTTGGGGAATTTTATTCCCACATATTAGTTCATATCAGAAACAGGCAGAGTCTTTCTATGTTCCAGCAGGTTCAAAGTCTCAAATTACTTTATCTGACGGAACAAAAATCACATTAAACGCTGAAAGTCATGTGAAATTATGTAACAACTTTTCAGGGAAAGACAGAAGTCTTTATTTAAATGGTGAAGCATATTTTGAAGTAAAATCAGATAAAAAACATCCGTTTTTCGTTAAAACCGATAATCTAAAAGTAAAAGTCACCGGCACAAAATTTAATGTTTGTAGTTATTCAGAAGATAAAACAACCAGTATTTTTCTTAACAAAGGTCACGTCTCTCTATCTTCGAACAATAGCAAAAAATTTGATCTAAACCCAGGAGAAAAATTCATATTTGACAGAGATACTAAAGGGAACTACATAAAAAGAGCATATGAAGAAACTGAAACGGCATGGCTTAAAGGAAATTTTATTCTCAATGAAATATCATTCCCGGATTTAATCAGAAAACTTGAACGTTCTTATAACGTGAAACTCAATTATACAGGTAAGCAGTTCAATTCTATGAAATATACAGGAAAGTTCAGAAATCAGGAAACAATATGGCAGGTACTAAATGCCCTGAAACTAACCACACCTATAGAATATGAAAAAACTGGATTTCGCGAATTTAACTTAAAATATAGGCCTATGTAATATATAAAAAAAGAAGACGGTCTGTCACCACAACATTACCGTCTTCAGTCAAATAATAATTAATTATTAAACCAATTAAAAGTATGAAAAAAAAATTAAAAAGAGAGGATAAAGAGTCGTTTTTCTCCGGACCTCCAAAAATTTACAGAATTATGAAATTAGTCTGTCTGTTTTTAATCGTATCGATGATACAGGTATCTGCTGCAACATACGGTCAAAATTCAAAATTAAGTCTATCAGGACAAAACATCACAATAGAACAGCTCCTTAGCAGAATAGAAGATCAGTCTGATTTTTCTTTTTTCTATAATCTCAAAGAAGTTGATCTGTCAAAAAAAATAAATTTAAATGTAGAAAATAAGAATATTGAAGAAATTCTAAATTCTGTATTAAAAGGAACAGATCTGACATATACAATAAATGACAGACTTATTATTATTCATAAAGAAACATCAGAGAAAAATTTAATTACAAACATTCAGGAAAGAAAGATAACCGGTAAAGTAACGGATCAATCGGGATATCCTCTGCCAGGAGTTACCATTGTTATTAAAGGAACCAATGCCGGAACAATTACCGATTCCGAAGGAAATTACTCATTATCAAAAATTCCGGGTAATACTGTACTTGTCTTTTCCTTTGTAGGGATGAAAAGTCAGGAAATTTCAATAACTGGTCAAAATGCGATCAACATCGTTATGAAAGAAGAATCAATTGGTCTTAATGAAGTAATCGCTGTAGGTTACGGGACAATGAAGAAAAGTGATCTGACAGGATCTGTATCTTCAGTATCTTCAAAAAAGTTAGTAGCTTTCCCTTCATTGAATGTAACACAGGCTTTACAAGGACGTGCATCAGGGGTGCAGATAACGACTAAAAACGGAGAACCAGGTGCAAGTTCGCGTGTTCGTGTTCGTGGCGGAACATCTCTTAATGCCGGAAGTGACCCTCTGTATGTTGTTGACGGATTTGCAGGCGGAGCCGTACCTCCTTCAGGAGATATTGCTTCCATAGAAATATTAAAAGATGCTTCGGCAACTGCTATTTATGGATCTCGGGGAGCTAATGGAGTTATTCTTATTACTACAAAAACAGGTAAAAGAAATAATGGAGATAAAATTAATATAAATTTCAATTCTTCTTATAGTGTAAATCAGGTAGCCAAAAAATTGGATATGTTAAACGGAACTCAGTTTGCCGAATTTATTAATGATATTTATACAAATGAAGGTAAACCAGTCCATTATGAAAATCCTGAAAGTTATGGAGAAGGAACGGACTGGCAGAATATTATTTTCAGGAACGGAGCTATTCAGAATCATGAACTATCAGCATCCGGAGGCAGTGACAAAATCAATTTTTATGTTTCTATGAATTATTACGACGATAAGGGTATTGTAATTAACTCTAATTATAAACGTTATTCAGGATTTTCAAATATTGATTTTAAGGTAGGTAAAAATATTAAAGCAGGATTTCGTATGTTTTATAATAGATCTTACCAAAATGGGGTAAAGTCACAGGAAAGTTGTGGGGGTGTAAACTCAACCGGAGTTATTTCCGGTGCATTAATCATGGAACCTACAGTCGGAATTTACAATGAAGATGGATCTTATACTTTGTCTACTATAGGTAATGTTAATGATAATCCATATGCCATTGCAACAGAAAATACCATTGAATCTGTCTACGATCAATTTCAAGGGAATACATTTATAGATTGGACTATAATCAAAGATCTTGTTTTTAAAACTACGTTTGGAATAGAAAACAATAATAACAGGTATGGAACTTATTATCCTATGACTGTAAACTACGGAGCAAATGTAGATGGTCTTTCCTCCATACAGGGTATTAAGCGTACAACATTCCTGACGGAAAATTATCTATCCTACAGCAAGAAAATTAACGATCAGCATAAATTTAATTTACTGGCCGGTTGTTCTTATCAGAAATACAGGAATGAAGATTGGACAGCTAATACTAATGGATATCTCACCGACTCTTTCCTTTACTGGAATCTTGACGGAGGAGCCGATTATATGGAAGATTATTCCTCTTTAGCCGAATGGGAAATGTTATCCTATTACGGACGATTCAATTATAATTACAAAGATAAATATTTAGTTACGTTTACAGGAAGGTATGACGGATCTTCCAGACTTGGGAAAAACAATAAATGGGCATTTTTCCCTTCAGGAGCCTTTGCCTGGAATATAAAACAGGAACCATTCCTTCAGACTGTAGATGATATAAGTCATCTTAAGTTAAGACTAAGTTATGGGGAAACAGGTAATACGGATATAGGAATATATCAATCTCTGGCAAATTTTTCGGCTGTAGCATCTATTATTAATGAACAGACCGTCAATGGAGTGGTTCCTTCATCCATTGCAAATTCAGATTTATCATGGGAAACTACAAAACAAACTGATATTGGTTTTGATATAGGCCTTTTTAATGAAAGAATATTATTTACAGTTGATGGCTATTATATGAAGACTGAAGATTTATTATATTATGTTCCTCTTCCGGAATATTCGGGTTACAGCACAAGTCTACAGAATATAGGATCACTTGAAAATAAAGGACTGGAATTTGGTTTAAATACTGTTAATATAAAAAACAAAAATATCGGATGGACTACAGATCTCAATATTTCTTTTAACAGGAATAAAGTAACTTCATTGAAAGGAGGGGATAAAATTTATTCACGAAAGCCTGGTCATTTAATAGGAGATAATACAAATATTCTCAGAGAAGGTTCTCCTGCAGGAACTTTTTACGGATATATATATGATGGCGTAAACAAGGAAGACGGATCTCCTATATACAGGGATATTGCAGGTCGTGATACTGATGGTAACCTTGTAATGGAACCTGATGGTAATGTTAATTCCGATGACCGTACCATTATTGGAAATCCGCATCCTGATTTTATTTTTGGTATTACAAATGATATCAGGTATAAAAATTTTGATTTGGATATATTTTTACAGGGAGTTGTCGGAAATGATATGTATAATTTTTCAAGAATGGAACTTGAATGGGATTCCGGAATTACCAATCAGATGGCATCTGTTTTAAATAGATGGACTCCAACCAATACCGATACGGATATGCCCAAGGCTTCAAGCAGTTACAGTTTAATTTCATCAACTAGATGGATTGAGAAAGGAACATATATACGTTTTAAGAATATCTCTTTGGGATATAATTTTCCTAAAAAGTTTTTAGGAAAAACAGGGATTGAAAAGCTTCGGCTGTATGTTAGCGGACAAAATTTATATACTATTACCAATTATAAAGGATATAATCCGGATGTCAGCTATAACGACGGTAATTATAGTTTGGGACTTGATTATGGTAGTTATCCTAATGCACGGTCTTATACTGTTGGTGTAAACATTAATTTTTAAACATACTAAACAGAAAAAAATGAAAAAAGACATTCTATATAAAACAGTACTTATTGCTTTGACCTTTATGGTAGGAAGCTGTGCTGATCTGGATGAAAATCCTATAGGCGTTTTATCTCCTGAATCATTTTTTAATACGGAGAATGATGTTAAGGGAGCAGTCATGGGAATTTATAGTAATATGGCCTGTGAAGAATATTTCGGACGAAAATATACATGCGCTGTAGCTTTACTGGGAGATGCATGTGATATTTCCGACATTGGTACATCTTCAAGGCGTATTGTACTGAACAATTTAGATCCTGACACCAGTAATGGAATGATTTCTGAATTTTGGCCACGAATCTATAAAACAATAGGTGCTGCAAATTCTGCCATTGACGGAGCCGAGTCTATTACAGTTTCTGATACTGAAGGTGTTAATCAATTAAAAGCTGAAGCTATGATTATCAGGGCTTATTGTTATTATAATCTGGTGCGTCTGTTCGGAGGTGTTCCTTACATTGGTGAAACTGTATCAAATGTTTCTTCTATCTCAGATATCCCCAGAACGTCTGAAGATGAAATCTATAAGTATATTATTGCAGATTGTGAATATGCTGAAAAGACTTTGCCGGATAAATATGCGGATGATATTCGTTGCCGCCCTACAGCTGGTTCTGCAAAAACCATGCTTGCTTCAGTTTATCTTACTTTGGGAGAATATGACAAGGCAGAAAAGTATGCAGAGGAAGTAATTAACAATGCGGACAAATATGGTTATAGCCTTGTTAATGATTTTACAGAATTATGGAAAGCAGATAACGGAGATATGTCAGAGCATATATGGACAGTTGATTTTCAGGCTGGAACATCGGATGATTTATGGGGACCGCTTACAGGTGTGAGAGGTTCTGACATGAATGGGTGGGATGCTTTTGCTCCTTCTCCAGGATTGTATGATTTATATTCACCAGGAGATTATAGAAAAGAAGCAACATTCGTTTTGGAAACGCCCGTTAATGGAGTTATGACTCCGTATACCGAATGGACATGGCCTCGTATTCATTTTGGGAAATATTCATTATATCCTGGAGCAAAGGCCAACAGTGATGGACGTCGTAGTGGGAGAAATTATCCGATTTTCCGATTTGCAGAAGTTTTTCTTATTGCTGCAGAAGCTTCTACTGAAGTAAATGGAGAACCTACGGACAAATCCTATGAATATATTAATAAAATTAGAGAACGTGCCCGTTTTGGAGGAACAGAACCTGCTGATATAGCTCCAGGTACAATGACAAAAGACGAATTTATCGCTGCCGTATTGAAAGAACGGTTACTAGAATTCCCTATAGAATATAAACGTTGGTTTGATATTAAACGGCGTGATTTAGGGAAAGAAGTATTTGAAGGACCTAATTCAATTGAGCCTCATACTTTTAATGAATCAAGACATTATTTATTGCCATTACCTCAGGATGAGCTGGATCGTAATCATAGTCTTACTCAGAATCCTGGTTATTGATAATTTTTTTTGAAACAGGGAAAACTCTTTTTAATGATCTTTCCCTGTTTCTTTTATATTTTTAAATGCGAGTTCATAGAAAAAGCAAAAACATGAAAAAAATACTATTTGCTATTTCAATATTTTTAATTTCTCAGAATATCGTTTTTTCTAAAGAAGTTCAATGTCCACAGATATGGGGAATTGCCAAAGCAACATATTTTGTTAATGATTTTCAGACGGTTCGGGATTACTATGGGCGATTTTTAGGTTTTGATGAAGCTTTAGCATATGAGTCCCCTTTAGGTAAGGTTATATCATTTAAGGTAAACGATCGTCAGTTTATTGAGTTTATAGAAAAAAAAACAGCTCCGGATAAAATGCATTTGGTATCAGTATCTCTAGAAACAGAAAACTGTGAACAGATGCTTAACTTTTTAAAAATAAAGGGAATTGCGGATAACGACTCGATAATTATTGATGGAGCCGGAAATAAAGTGTTTACTGTTAAAGATTTTTCAGGTATTCCTATTGAATTTTTAGAATTCACACCTAATTCTTTACATAAACTAACAAAAGGTAAATTTTTGTCTGAAAACCGAATTTCAAAAAGGATACATCATGTAGGTTTATATTCGAAAGAAGTTGTTGACAATGATCCTTTTTATATAGGAATTCTTGGATGTTGCGAAATATGGAGATTCCCTGAATCGAAAACAGAAAATGTTAAAATGCATTATTTACAATTACCTTATTGTTGTGAGTATATAGAACATTATACACCTTCTGATGTTAATTTTAATCATGTCTGTTTTGTAGTTGAGGATATGCAGAAAACAATATATACCCTTAAAGAAAGAAGGGAAAATGAAAAATTAGCCAGTCCAATGATTGGAAAAGGCAATAGATGGTTATTAAACATGAGAAACAGTGATGGAATTAAAGTCGAATTTACAGAAATACATACAGTTAGATAAAAGTTTATTGAATTAAAAATTTTAAAGATATATGTAAATTCCCTTATTTAGGGTAATAATAATACAAAATTAGAAAACAAATTTAGAAATCTTACTATTTTTGATTTTCAGAAACGTTTACCTGACCAAGGTTCTTGTTATGAATATTTTACTAAAATAAACCGAAAATTTGCAAGCCTACATTGATGAATATTGTTACAGATTTAACCGAAATAATATGAAGAAAAGACTTTTTGACAACCTTTTAAACAAAATGATTAAAACAGATTCGTTCCCATATAAACCAATTATCACCTAAATATCTAATTCAAAAAATTTAATTATGAAAGTTATAAAGCTGAATTTAAAGTCCTTAGTATTCACATTGATAATATTGTTAAATAGCCTTACTGCATTACATGCTCAAAACTTTCCTTTGCTAACAAATGTTGACAAGCGCCAGAGCACATTACTTAACGGCAAGTGGAAGTATATAATAGATCCGATGAAAAAGGGAGTGGGAGCAAAGTTTTATTTAGACAAGAAAATTGCAACTAAGTCAACATATCAAAGTTATGATTTTAATTTGTCAAAAAACATAACGGTACCGGGTGACTGGAATACACAACAACCGGAATTACTTTACTATGAAGGGACTATTTGGTATAGGAAAAAATTTGATTACCACTTAGAAAAAGGGAAGAGATTATTCCTTTATTTTGGAGCGGTCAATTATGAATCAACTGTATATCTTAATGGGGAAAAGTTAGGGAAACATATTGGGGGGTATACGCCTTTTAATTTTGAAATTACTAAAAATATTCATGATGGCGAAAATTCCTTGGTTGTTCAGGTTGATAATGAACGTTACTCTGAAGGCGTTCCGGAAAAAACATTCGACTGGTGGAATTTTGGAGGGATAACCCGTCCGGTTACTCTTATTGAGACTCCTGCAACATTTATACGCGATTATTCTATTCAGTTAAATGATGATAAAAATGATATAGAAGGCTGGGTTCAGCTCGACGGTAATAATTTAGATGGAAAGATAACAATCGGGATCCCCGAATTAAAAATAAAACATACTGTTAATCCGAATGCTGTAGGCAAGGCGACATTTGAGATAAAAGCGAAACCGGAATACTGGTCTCCTGAAACTCCTAAACTTTATTCAGTAAATATTATCTCGGAGTTAGATAAAATATCGGAAGATATTGGATTTAGGACAATTAAAACCGAGGGAAAGAAAATATTATTAAACGGTAAACAGGTTTTTTTGAGGGGAGTAAACATCCATGCGCAAATTTATGGTAGGAGTGCATATTCGAAGCAAGATGCTATGGTATTATTAGGTTGGGCAAAAGAATTAGGATGCAACTTTCTGCGGTTGTCACATTATCCACACAGTGAAGCGATGATAAAGTTAGCAGAACAAATGGGGATAATGGTTTGGGAGGAAGTGCCGGTATATTGGAGAATAGATTTTGGTAATCCTGACACGTATGCAAATGCTGAAAACCAGTTAAAAGAAGTTATTGCAAGAGATAAGAACAGAGCAAATATTATTATCTGGTCGTTAGCTAATGAAACTCCTCGTAACGAAGACAGAACGAAGTTTATAAGCAAACTGGCGGATAAAGCAAGAAAATTGGATAACACACGATTGCTGAGTGCAGCTTTATCAGGCACTAGTGAAATTAAGCCCGGTATATGGTCTATTAAAGATGAATTAATTGATGCACTTGATGTTATCAGTTTTAATCAGTATTACGGATGGTTTGGCGGTCAACCTGATGACCTTGATAATATGAAATGGAAGTTTGATTACCAAAAGCCTGTGCTCATGTCGGAATTTGGTGCTTCAGCTCCTTATGGCAATCATGGAGACAAAACCGAAAAATATACTGAAGAATTTCAGGCATACTATTATAAAAAAACGATAGAAATGATTAAACGAATGCCTGACTTATCAGGTACATGTCCATGGAATTTATATGAACACCGTTCTCCTTTGTTGGTTAGGTCAGGTATTGAAGACGGATTCAGCAGAGCTGGTCTTATATCGTGTAATGGGCACAAGAAAAAAGCTTTTTATATTATGAAACAGTGGTACGATGAAATTACTAAATGAAATAAGTGCTTATTATATTTGGTTATTTAATATTACACGTAACTAGTATATAAAGTACGTTTTATTAATAGAAGATATAGAAACGATGAAATTATTAGAGTCAAATATGACTTACATTTTTTATCGTTCTTCAGAAAATAAGATATAAGAAAAGTTGCACATCTTAGTCTAGATGACTATATTTTAATTAGTTACAAAGCAAATATGAAAAATACAATTAAACGTCGTAAATTTATTAAAACTGCTGTTGGTGCAGGATTAGCTATGTCAATGCCTACCCCATGGTTAACTTCCTGTATTTCCAGTAGATTTGATGCCAAAGGACTACCTGTAAGTATTTTAGGCAAAACAGGTGTCACGGTTCCAAGAATCGCTCTGGGTTGTGGAAGTCGATTTTGTGCTATTCCTAATGAAGATGAAGCACAAAAGTTATTAATTACAGCATTGGATAACGGTCTTTATTATTGGGATACTGCTCATTCTTATCAAGATACAAAAACAGGAGTAAAAAGTGAAGAACGTCTTGGAAGAGTTGTAAAAGACAGGAGAAATGAAATTTTTCTAGTATCAAAAGTTGACAGCCGTAATCCTGAAGAAGCGAAACGTGAATTAGAACAAAGTCTTAAATTTTTACATACAGATAAATTGGATGTTCTTATGATACATGCTGTTGGCTCAGAAGAAGAAGTTGAACAAATGGGTAAAAAAGGACAGCTTATAGATTTTGTTCAGCAAATGAAATCAGAGGGTGTAGCGGATTTCATTGGTTGTTCGGGACACGGAAGCGCCAGAGCATTAAAAAAAATAGCGGATAGAGGAGATTTCGACTGCATAATGATGGCTATGAATCACTGGGGAGAAAAAAAGGGATTTAAACGTGAAGAATTAGCTGTTCCGGCAGCTTTGAGGCAAAATATGGGTGTAATGCTTATGAAAGCTATCCGTCCTAAAGATAATATACCAGAAATTAGCCCTGAATCATTAGTCCGGTATGCATTGTCACTGGAGGGGCCTACAGGCATAACAGTTGGAATGGATAGTATGGAGGTATTAGAGTCTAATCTTAAAATTTTAAGGTCATTTAAGCCCCTTTCAAAAGAAGAAAAAAACAGAATTTCTGAAATAATTGCTCCCTTTTTCCGAGATGAAGGTCTTGAATGGATGAATAGTAGCTACAGAGATGGATTCTGGGGTTGATTTGTTGATGACAGCTCTTGCCATTGCAGGAAATTACTGTCAGAATAGTCAAAATAAAATTAGCAAAGGTCTTTATCAGACTTTCGACTGGGAAAAAATATGGAATCCAAATCATCAGGAAGGACACATCGGAATTATGATTATTGAACTTTGTTAATATCCCTGATTATTTGAGTTTCGATGTATGTCATTCTGAATTTTAAAAAAATAAAGTATCTTTATCGTAATTTATAATTTATAAAAAAACATATAACAGTACACTAAAAGAATGAATATTTTTAATCAAAGAAACAAAAAGCAATCTGCAAAATTTTTAATGCTCTGCCTGGTAATAATATCTTTCGCATCATGCAATAAACCAGAGAAAAAAGATCCTATAATAAATGCTGAAAATCAGTTAAGTTTACTATTAAAGAACACTGATAAAATTTTTAACGGTCAATTTAATCCAAAAACAGATTCAAACTCTTCATATTTACCCCGAAGTATTAATGAAAACAAAAAAATAAAACTTGTTAATACCAGTGATTGGTGCAGCGGATTTTTCCCTGGATGTTTATGGGAAATATATGAACTTACAGGTGACAAGAAATGGGAAAAATCAGCATTAAGATTTACATTACCAATTGAAAATCAAAAGTTTAATGGTGGTACTCACGATATGGGTTTTAAAATGACACCATCATTTGGTAAAGCATATAAATTTACAGGCGACACAACATACAGAAATATTTTAATTCAGGCAGCAAAAACATTGTGCACCAGATTTAATCCTACCGTTGGATGTATTAAATCATGGGATTTTAATGAAGACAAATGGCAGTTTCCCGTAATTATAGATAATATGATGAATCTCGAACTTTTATTTTGGGCAACACAGGAAACAGGTGATTCTGTCTACTATAATATAGCAGTAAGCCACGCTAAAACAACTATGAAAAATCATTTTCGCAAAGATTACAGTTGTTATCATGTGGTTGATTATAATCCTGAAACAGGTAATGTAAATCAAAAAGTCACTCATCAGGGATATTCAGATGAATCATCATGGGCACGTGGACAAGGATGGGCTTTATATGGTTTTACTATGGTTTATCGTGAAACTCACAATAAAATTTTTCTGGAACAGGCAAAAAATGTAGCAGCTTATATTCTTAACTTCCCCGGTATGCCTGAGGATTTAATTCCTTATTGGGATTATATGGCTCCAGACATTCCTAATGCACCACGAGATGCCTCTGCCGCTGCTGTTACAGCTTCTGCTTTGTATGAGTTAAGCTCTTATGTTCAGGATCCTGACAAAGCTTTTTATCTACAAAAAGCTAATAAAATTGTGAACAGCCTTTCTACAAAATATATATCAAAACCTGGTGCAAATTATGGTTTTATTCTTGAACATTCAACAGGTCATAAACCTGGTAATTCAGAAATTGATGTTCCTATTATCTATTCTGACTATTATTATCTTGAAGCATTGATAAGAAAAACAAACATCACAAAAAGTAATAACGTAAAATAGCACTTAAAATCCGCAAGAAAGTTATGTAACATATAACTTCTCACCGTTTTCAAAACATATTATATTCCACAAATTTTGATCCTTGTCATACCGGCACCCGCCATCAAGTATAACAAGGATCAATTTTTTTATCCACTGGAGTACTTATATTTGCTCCGCCCCACCCTTTTTTAGTTATTAATATTCCCCACAGAATACCTTAATATTTCCTGACAAAGTAGTAACTGTATTTACCATAAATACGTTTTCTCAAGCGAAATAATTCATTTATATGCTGATTATCAATAACATTTATATAAAATGGTATCTATTTTATTTTAAATACCGGATTAGTTATTATTTTGGAATTATAAAGATTAATTTTATCTGTTATTAAATAAAGATTAGAAAAGGAATATACACGATGAACAAACAACAATTAGCAGCCAAAATTTGGGAATCTGCTAACCAAATGCGATCAAAAATTGATGCAAATGAATACAAAGACTATATCCTTGGATTCATTTTTTATAAATATTTATCCGATAGAGAATTACGATTTTTAAAAGAAGAAGATTTTTCTGATGAAGAAATAAAAGCCCTTTCTGAAGATAATGCTGAGACTGTAGACTATATAAAAAGTAATAGAGGATATTTTATTGCCTATAAAGACCTATTCTCCACCTGGATTAAAATGGGGAAAGATTTTGATGTTTCAAATGTCCGGGATGCATTATCGGCTTTTAATCGTTTGATAAGCCCGGCTCATAAAAAAGTATATGAAGGTATTTTTAAAACCTTAGAGACAGGACTGAGTAAACTGGGAGAGAGTGCAGGAAAACAAACAAAGGCAATTAGTGACTTGCTTTATTTAATTAAAGACATACCCATGGACGGCAAGCAGGATTATGATGTGCTTGGCTTCATTTATGAATATCTCATTAGTATGTTTGCAGCAAATGCCGGGAAAAAAGCAGGTGAATTCTATACCCCTCACGAAGTATCGCTATTGATGTCCGAAATTGTTGCACATCATTTAAAAGACAGAAAAGAAATTCAGATCTATGACCCTACAAGCGGTTCGGGCTCATTGTTAATTAACATCGGTCGTTGTGTAGCAAAACACATGGATAATAAAAACAACATTAAATATTATGCTCAGGAACTAAAACAAAACACCTATAACCTTACACGTATGAATTTAGTTATGCGTGGCATTATTCCTGACAATATTCTTACCCGTAACGGCGATACACTGGATGTTGACTGGCCCTATTTTGATGAAAACGATCCTGTTAATTCTTACAATCCACTTTATGTAGATGCAGTTGTTTCCAATCCTCCATACTCACAGCAATGGGATTCGGGCAACAAAGAAACCGATCCGCGTTATGCACGCTTTGGTCTTGCACCGAGGACTAAAGCCGACTATGCTTTTCTGCTGCACGATTTATTCCATTTAAAACCAGACGGTATTATGACCATTGTATTACCTCATGGAGTTTTGTTTCGTGGCGGAGAAGAAGGTCAGATTCGTAAAAGACTCATTGAAGGAAATTATATTGATACAATCATAGGACTTCCCTCTAATATTTTCTTTGGCACCGGTATTCCTACCACCATTATTGTTTTAAAACAAAAACGCAGCAATACCGATGTGTTAATTGTAGATGCCTCAAAAGGCTTTATTAAAGTCGGGAAAAACAACAAACTAAGGGCTTCGGATATAAAACGAATAGCGGATACAGTTATTTGCAGACAATCGAATCCGAAATTTTCTAAAGTAGTAAGCAGAGACAATATTCGTGAAAATGATTATAACCTGAATATACCACGTTATGTCGATTCGTCAGAGAGCACGGAAAGCTGGGATATTTACGCCTCTATGTTTGGAGGAATTCCCGAAAAAGAAATTGATGAACTAAGTAAATTCTGGGAAGCTTTTCCCAATCTAAAAAATGATTTATTCACAAAAACATCTTCAGCTTATTATAAATTAAAAGTAGAAGATGTGAAGCTCTTTATCACCGAACATCCGGATGTAAAAAACTTTGCAAATAATTTTACATCCTCTTTCAGCAATTTTGCAGCTTTTCTAAAACATGAATTATTAACCAAAATAAAGTCGATAAATATTTCTAAAGAAGAAACATTGCTGAGTGATGATGTTTTTAAACGAATGGATACTATACCGCTTATAGACAAATACGAAGCTTACCAGATACTCAACGATGAATGGACTAAAATATCTGTCGATTTGGAAATTATACAGACAGAAGGTTTCAAGGCAACCAAAAAGGTAGATCCAAACATGGTGCTGAAAAAGAAAAAAGGCAAAGATCAGGAAGTACAGGAAGGATGGATTGGACATCTTATACCTTTTGAATTGGTGCAAAATACTTACCTGAAAGATAAATTGCAAAATTTAAAGCAGAAAGAAAGTCGTCTTTCAGATATAACTACTGAATATGATGAAATCCTCGATTCTCTGAGTGAAGAAGAAAAAGAAGCGGATACCGTAAACGAAACAAAAGATGGTTTTATATCTGCAGCAATTACCAAAGAAGTAAAGCAAATACAATCTGAAATAAAAAAAGGCAATAGTTATACTAAGGATTCTTACGAAAGTAAAATTATAAAAACAGATAATTTATTTACCGAAGAAAAAGCACTCAAAAAAGATCTGAAAACGGAGACTGCAAAACTGCATTTACAAACGAAAGCCACCATTGAGAAACTCAGTGATGCACAGGTTTTGGAATTGCTCGAAGGTAAATGGATAAATCCGCTTATTACTTCGTTAAATTTCTTACCAGAAGTACTAATTAATACATTATCGACTAAGGTACAAGATCTTGCAAAAAAATATTCAACTACTTATGCCAATGTGGTAGAAGAAATACACAAAACCGAAGGCGAATTATCATCAATGATTGATGACCTTACAGGCAATGATTATGATATGAAAGGTCTCAGCGAATTTAAATCATTATTAAAAGATGAATAAGATGGCTGAGAAAAAGAATTTACCTGAGATTAGGTTTAAAGGGTTTACAGAAGAATGGAAAGAAAATGAATTAGGTGCTATTGCTAATTTTTCTAAAGGTCAAGGATATTCAAAAAAAGATTTAGTTGAATCCGGAACCCAAATAATTTTATATGGAAGATTATACACAAAATACCAAGCAGTTATTTCTAAGGTAGATACATTTGTTGACTGTAATGGAGCATCAAATTATAGTACAGGAAATGAAGTAATTGTTCCAGCATCGGGTGAAACAGCAGAAGATATAGCAAGAGCATCTGCCGTAGTAAAATCAGGTATTTTATTAGGAGGAGATCTTAATATAATATATCCTAACAATCAGGTAAATACTGTTTTTTTAGCGTTTATTATATCAAATGGGAAAACACAGAGAGATTTATCAAAAAGAGCACAAGGAAAATCAGTTGTGCATTTACATAATTCAGATTTAAAGGAAGTTGTAATACACTATCCTTGTTATGAAGAACAAAACAACATCAGTACCTTTATCAAACACCTCGACCACCTTATTACCCTTCATCAGTCAAAATACGACAAACTTGTCAATGTAAAAAAAGCATTGCTCGAAAAAATGTTCCCGAAAAAAGATGATGATGTTCCCGAAATCCGTTTCAAAGGATTTGAGGGGAAATGGGGTATGAAAATGTTAGGAACGACAAAAACATACTTTACAGATGGCAACTATGGAGAAGCGTATCCATCTGCGAATGATTTAACTGATAGAGAAAGTGGGGTCCCTTTTTTACGAGGCAACAATTTATCAAATGGTGTTCTTTCAAAAAATGGAGCCAATTACATAACAAATGAGAAGCACTCAGAATTAACCTCCGGTCATTTGGTAGAAGATGATATTGTCATAGCAGTTAGAGGTTCGTTAGGTGCATTAGGTTATGTTGATAAAGCGAATGTTGGTTGGAATATTAATTCACAATTAGCAATAATTAGAACTTATAAAGAAGAATTGAAAGGGAATTATTTAATTCAATATTTACTTTCAGATTTTGGTCAGAAAATCATTATATCTAAAAGTACCGGTACTGCTCTCAAACAATTACCAATTGGAAAGCTAAAAGAAATAAATATTCCATTAACAAATATTGAAGAGCAATCCAAAATTGGCACATTCTTCAAACATCTCGACCATCTCCTCTTTCTTCAACAACAAGAGTTAGAGAAACTAAAAAACATTAAAAAAGCCTGTCTCGAAAAGATGTTTGTATAACCAACCATTAAAATAAAGGAGTTTAGATAATATGACATATACAAAAGAAACCGATTTTGAAGAAGCATTGATTCTTGCACTTTCAAAAAAAGGATGGGAAAAAGAACCTATAAAATACCCAACCGAAGAAGATTTGCTTAAAAACTGGGCAAACATTCTCTTTGAAAACAATCGGGGAATCGACCGTCTTAATGATTATCCATTAACAGAGGGAGAAATGCGACAGATTATCGAACAAATAACAACTCTAAAAACTCCTATAAAACTAAATGGCTTTATTAATGGTAAAACGGTTTCCATTACCCGCGATAATCCTGATGACACTTTGCATTTCGGGAAAGAAGTTAGTCTGAAAATATACGATCGGCGCGAAATAGCCGCCGGTCAAAGCCGCTATCAAATAGCACAACAACCAAAATTTAAGAGCAAATCAAAAATCCTAAATAATCGTCGTGGCGATATAATGCTATTAATCAATGGTATGCCTGTGATACATATAGAGCTGAAAAAAAGCGGGATTCCTGTTAGTCAAGCATACAATCAGATTGAAAAATATTCGAATGAAGGAATCTTTACCGGCTTGTTCTCGCTGATTCAGATTTTTGTTGCCATGGAACCAAGCGAAACAGTTTATTTTGCCAATCCCGGTCCCGAAGGTAAATTTAATAAAGACTTTTATTTTCACTGGGCCGACTTTAACAACGAACCTATAAACGACTGGAAAGATATATCCTCTTCATTGCTTTCCATTCCCATGGCACATCAGTTAATTGGTTTTTATACCGTAGCCGACAATTCCGACGGTGTGCTTAAGGTTATGCGCAGCTATCAGTATTATGCGGCCAATGCCATAAGCGACAAGGTCTCTAAAACCGATTGGAACAGTAACCATTTGCTTGGTGGATATATCTGGCATACCACAGGCTCGGGAAAAACATTGACCAGTTTTAAGTCTGCACAATTAATTGCCAATTCGAAAGATGCCGATAAGGTGATTTTCTTAATGGACAGAATAGAACTTGGTACTCAATCGTTACGCGAATACCAGGGTTTTGCCGATGATAAGGACGATGTACAATCAACCGAGAACACAGGTGTTTTAATTACAAAACTAAAAAGCGAAGATCCTGCAAATACCCTGATTGTCACCTCTATTCAGAAGATGAGTAATATTAGAAATGAAGACGAGGGACTTAATGCGAATGATATTTCACTGATGAATTCGAAAAGAATTGTTTTTATAGTAGATGAAGCGCATAGGTCAACTTTTGGTGATATGCTTCAAATAATAAAAGAAACATTTCCTTCTGCTATATTTTTTGGATTTACCGGTACACCTATTCAGGAAGAGAACCAAAAGAAAAAGAACACTACTTTATCGGTATTCGGCGACGAATTGCATAGATATAGCATTGCTGATGGAATTCGTGATAAAAATGTATTGGGCTTCGATCCATATAAAGTACTAACATATAGAGACAAGGATTTAAGGAAGGCTGTTGCACTGGAAAAAGCAAAGGCAGAAAATGAAAGTGAAGCTTTTGATGATCCGGAGAAAAAAAAGGTCTTCAATAAATATATGAAGGTGAAAATGGCAGGGTACATTGATAATGCCGGAAAATATGTAAACGGGATTGAAGATTATTTGCCTTCATCGCAATATAATAGGATAGAACATCGTGAAAAAGTAGTAGAGGATATAATTGACAATTGGTTAACGTTGAGTCAAAACGGAAAATTTCATGCTCTATTTGCTACAAGCAGCATACCTGAAGCTATTGATTATTATAGATTAATAAAAGAGAAAAGTCCAAAATTAAAAATCACTGCTCTTTTTGATCCAAATATTGACAACAACGGCGGTGTAGAATATAAAGAAGATGGTCTTATAGAAATTATTAAGGATTATAACAATTGTTACAATCAGGATTTTACGCTTGCCAATCATTACAAATTTAAAAAAGATATTGCTGCAAGACTTGCACATAAAGAGCCCTATATAAGAATAGAAAGAACCCCTGAGAAACAACTCGACTTAGTTATTGTAGTAAATCAGATGCTCACAGGTTTTGA
>Ga0172377_10002238_pt1 | contig 19777 bp, 15 predicted proteins | sample Pumphouse3metaG_FD_119749 | JGI IMG/M metagenome (GOLD analysis project Ga0172377, IMG submission 119749) | Leachate microbial communities from a municipal landfill in Southern Ontario, Canada - Pumphouse #3 metaG | ecosystem: Engineered > Solid waste > Landfill > Unclassified | place: Canada...
CGTGCTTATAAACACTTGGGGAAAAGAATTGATGAAGATAAAGAGAGTGAACTAGAAAAATTGCAAAAGAATGAAGAAGAATAAGGAACTACATTTTGACATTTGAAAAATTAAAATAAATTTAAAAAAGCTAAAACTAAGTGAAGAAAGATGATCATTTTTGATATTTGAATAATTATCATAAAAGTTATGTTGCTGTTGAATTAGATAGATTATAGTTCAGTATTATATAGTTTGAAATTGTGGAGTGTTGTGTAGTTTATATTTATTTTTTTGCATTGGATTTTTACATTGTATATTGACATTAAATAGTTTTAAATTAAGGTTTTGCATAGTTTTTGAATTGAAGTTTTACAGTTTATATTTAATTTTTAGAATAGTTTTGCATTAAATTTTTGTATTTGAATTTTATAGTTTCTACTTAGTTTTTGCATTGGATTTTTATATTGAAGTGCATCGAAGTTTTGCATCGAAGTTTTGTATCGTTTAAACAAATAGAGGAAATAATCTTCTATTTGTTTAATTTGTTATAATATAAATTTATATGCTTAAAAGTTTTTTAATTGTAAAATATTGTTTATATTGTTAACAATTTTTACATTAAAAATAATAGTATAAAACAAGAAATTTTAATAAATAGTTCTGTTTGATTTTAGGTAAAAATTTTATTTGATTGTTAAAATATTTGATAAAATGCTTTAATATGCTTGCCAGCAAGCACAAAGTTATGTATAATGAAGGAACAAAGATTTAAGGAGTTAGTTATGAATTTTTCAATGTTAGCAGATATTAGTAGTTTCTTTTCACAATACTGGATTGTTTTTGTTTTATTAGGTTTAATCATTGTTTTATATGTTGTAAGTTTCGTTCGTCGTAAAAAATATACTGAACAAACTCAGAATATGTTAGGAAAATTACAACCAGGAGTGAAAGTAAAAACATATAGTGGTTTTTATGGAAAGATTGTTTCTGTAAAAGAAACAACGGATGGCAAAGTGATTTTGCTTGAAATGGGTGAGGGTAACAAAGTTAGTTACACCACAATTGATGCAAATGCCGTTTATGGTGTTGATATGAAGGAAGATGTTGTCTATGATAAAGATGGCAATATAATTGTTAAAGAGGATAAGCAAACAAATAAAAAGATTTCTGCTGATAAAGAGAAAGCCTTGAAAGAGTTTGAAAAGATTGAAGACAAAAAGCCAGAAGTTAAAGAAGAAAAGACTGTTCTAGTAGATAAGAAAGCAGAAGAAAAGAAAGAAGAGCCAAAAACTGTGTCCACTGAACAGAAAGAAGAAAAGAAAATTGTTAAATCACCAAAAAATGCAAAAGTAAAGAAAGAGAAAAAGAAATAAGCCATTTGGCTTATTTTTTATACTAAAATAAAAAAACACGGGTTAGTTTGTGTTTTTTGAAATTATTACAAAATAAAAGAGAGATTACATTTTGTGTTGTAATCTCTTTTTACTAGTTTCAAAATTGCTAGCCTTTGTCCCGTGTCTTTTATTTTTTTCTCAAACTGATACAAAGAATTCCTGCTATCATTCCCATAACTGAGCCAAAAACTAAATCATTCAAAACATTTAAACCAAAGGTAAATTCGCCATCTAAGATAGAAAAAATAAGGAACGCAAGTGCGGTGTATAATAAGCCTGTGAACAATCCAACTAACCAACCTTGTTTACGTATTTTTTTACTAACTATGAAGCAGGCAAAAAGTATGCTACACCCTTTTATAATCTGATTTATTGGCTGTATAATATTCTCGGAAACTGAGGTGAATTTTATAACAAAAGCAAAAATTAGTACGCAAATTAATGAAAAGGCGACACCCCAAAACGAACCTTTTATTATGTTTAATATCATAGATTTTCCTTTGTTTTCAGTTATTGTTAAATCGGTTGCCATAATTTTCTCCTTGTTTTTTGTTTATTGTATGCACGGTTAAGATGTAAATATGCTGATTTTAAATCAATAAAGTTTGTCAATAATTGAACAAAAAGCATATTTTTTACAGTAAAATAATTGACTAAAATTTTTTCTTGGGTTATAATGATAAACATATAAAGAGGAGTGCCCTAATGAATAAGCCAACAGCAATAAAAAGATTTGTATTTTTGATTGTATTTATGCTTATAGGTTTTGCTTTAACTTTCTGTACTTTTAATATACCATTTACAAATTACACATATAATGGTTTTGCTAATTCTATTAAACTCGGCCTTGATATTCAGGGTGGGGTTTTGTTGATTGGTGATGCTAGTCCATTAGAGGATAGTGATGTTGATTTTGATACGGCACTTGATGCTACGGTTACTCGTTTGACAAATGTTTTGTCTAATGAGGGTTATACTGAGGCACAGGTTACAATACAGGAAGGAAATCGTATCCGTGTAGAAGTACCAGATATTGATGACCCTGAGACCGTTTTAAACCTTATTGGAGAACCAGCAAAAATTGAGTTTAAATTAACTACTGATGGTGATGCTGAGATTACAGGACAAGATATTGAAAGCGTTAATGCAAGTTATCAACAATCTAGTAGCAGTAGTGATTATGAATGGGGTGTTGTAATAAACTTTACCGCAGAGGGTGAACAACTATTTTATGATTTGACCACCCAAGCATTAAACCAAACAGATGAAGATGACAGAAAGATTTATATTTACTCAAATGGTGATCTTATTTCTCAACCAACAGTAAGTAGTGCTATTCGTGGTTCAACTTTTATTTCTGGTAATTATGATGAAGAGGGTGCAGAAAATTTTGCATTGCAAATTATGAGTGGTACTTTCTCGGTTGATTTAACTTGGGGTGAGACCTCAGTTATCAGTGCAACTTTGGGTGTAGATGCTTTGAAATATGGTTTAATTGCAGGTATTGTTGGGCTAATATTAATTTGCGCATTTATGTGTTGGAGATATAAGATGATGGGCTTATTAGCATCTTTTGCACTATGTTTTTATGTTATTTTTGTTTTGTTTTTATTACAGGCTATCCCTTACGTTCAGTTAACGTTGGAGGGGATTGCGGGTATTATATTGTCCATAGGTATGGCTGTTGATGCGAACATTATTATCTTTGAACGTATAAAAGAAGAGTATGCTATGGGTAAACGTTTATCCTCAGCAATTAGAGTTGGATTTAAACGTGGTATGCCTGCTATTGTAGACTCAAACATAACTACTTTTATTGCCGCTATTATATTGATAATTTTTGGTACTGGTTCTATTCAAGGATTTGCTATAACTTTGTTTATTGGTGTAGCAGTTTCTATGTTTACATCTTTGGTTGTTACTCGTGGATTGCTAAATATGTATTATCCTATAAATAGCACTAAGCCAGCATTATATGCTTTAAAAAGGGAGGGTACATTTGATGAATCAACAGAGCAAGCATAAACAATCAAAATTAGGTGCATACCTTCGTAGTGATAAATTTAAACCAACAAAATGGAGTAAATATTTTTGGGCTTTAAGTGGAACAATTTTTATCACAGGATTAATTTTACTTTGTACCATAGGCTTTAATTTAGGACTAGATTTTACCGGTGGTAATGTAATGGATATTGAGGCAGGCGAACAAATAGAAAATGCAACAACTTATAATAACGCCCAAGCAGTGATAGAACAAGTTTTGCAGGATAATGGTGTTACAACAGGGATTTCACGTATTCAGATAGTAAACTCAGGTGAAGATGCTATTTTGGAATTTCAATATCAAAATGTAGCAAACAAGACAACAGCAGAGATGACTGAGATAAACACGCAAATACAAACTGATTTAAAAACTCAATTAGCAACTGTTTTGACTGGTGATGTAGATAGTATGGTAAAATCAGCGGAAACAAAGAGTGCTAGTGCTAGTACAGATTTGTTGACAAACTCATTTTTAGCGTTAGGTATTGCTGTTATTGCAATTTTAATATATGTTGCTATTCGATTTGAATTGATTAGCGGACTTGCTGCGGTTATAACATTATTCCACGATGTGCTTTTAATGTGTGCTTTGGTTTTGATATTCCGCATTCAAATAGACAGTGCTTTTATTGCAGCAATTATAACTATTTTGGGTTATTCTGTAAACAATACTATTGTAGTATTTGACCGTGTTCGTGAGAATATGAAGAAAGAAACGTTAGCAGGAAAGACTAATTCTGAAATTGCAGACCTTTCAATTAAACAGACTTTAACTAGAACATTTAACACTGCTTTTACTACTTTGGTAGCAGTTGTACTTTTGGCAATTATTGGTGTAGATGCTATTAGAGAGTTTATCATTCCTATCATATTTGGTTTGTTAGTCGGAACTTATGCAGCGATATTTATATCAGCACCATTGTGGGCTAAAATCATAACAAATTCTCGTTTTGATAAGCGTAAGGAAGAACTTTTAAAAGCAAAAAAGATAGATAAAATAAATGTAATTGAAACAACTGCGGAGTCTATAATAGATTAAAACTAAGCCCTTTTTAATAGGGGCTTTTGTTTAATAAAAGGGGAACATATGAATTTTCGTAAAATTACAAGCAAGAGTGTAACTGCCGAAAGGGTGGCTGAAATATCTCAAAAATTTTCTGTAACTGAACCTGTTGCAGAACTTTTGCTGTTACGTGATTTTACAACAGATGAACAAGTTTATAAATTTTTAAATCCTTCTTTAAAAGATTTACACGATCCAATGTTGTTAGATGATATGCCTAAAGTTGTGGCTAAAATTAGACAGATTATGGCAGAAAAAAAGCGTATTTTAATATTTGGCGATTATGATGTTGATGGTATAAGTGCTAGTTATATTTTGTTAGATTTCTTTAAGAAGTTAGGAGTTGCAGTAGATGCTTTTTTACCAAATAGGTATGTGGATGGCTACGGGTTAACTGTTGATGCGTTGGACAAAGAAATAGCACGTTTTCATCCTCATTTAATCATTACAGTAGACTGTGGAATAAGTGGCTACAAAGAAGTAGAATACATAAAGAGTCAAGGTATAGATGTTATTATTACCGATCACCACGATTGTCCTCCAATTATGCCGGACTGTTTAGTTATAGATGCTAAAAAGCCAAATCAAAAATATCCTTTTAATGAACTTTGTGGAACGGGTGTTGCTTTTAAGTTAGTTGAGGCTTTAACAAATAGAGAAACTGCTATGAAATATTTACCGATAACAGCACTAGCAACTGTGGCAGATATTGTTCCTTTATTAGATGAAAACAGAGCGATTGTAAAGTTTGGATTAGACCATCCATTACAAGATTTTCCACTTGGTGTGGCTATGCTAGCAAAAGAATTGAAGATAAAGGATAAACTTAGTAGTCAAGATATTAGTTTTAAGTTAGCACCTAAAATAAATGCTGCTGGTCGTATGGGTAATGCACAACATAGTTTATCTTTGTATTTGGAAAAAGACAGAACCCAAATAAATAAAATGATTGCTCAATTATTAGAGTACAACATTGAAAGGCAAGATATATGCTCAATAGTTTATGAGGATTGTGTTACAGAATTAAAAAAGATAAATTTAGCAAATCACAAAGTTATTGTGCTTGCAAAAGATAACTGGAATATAGGAATTTTGGGTATTGTGGCTGCTAGAATTGCTGAGGAATACAACCGCCCAACCTTTTTGTTAGGACGAGAGGGTGATTACTATAAAGGTTCTTGCCGAAGTTTGTCGGGGATGAATGTTCATTCACTTTTAACTAAATTAGAAAGTATGCTTGTAAGTTATGGTGGACACGTTATGGCAGCAGGTTTGACTGTTGCTGTTGATAAATTCCCAGAGTTTGCTAAAAGCATAGAAGAGTTAGTGCAAAAGGAATACCCAGATACTTTCTTCGTGCCTTATGACGAATATGATGTAGATGTGGATGTAAAGGATATAAATGCAAAATATATTGATGCATTTAGTAAATTAGAACCTTTTGGTTGTCAAAATCCTGTTCCAATGTTTAGATTTTTGTTTGATAAATGTGTTTGTAATCCTATGAAAAATAATTCACAACATTTGATGATTCAGTTGCCTAATATTACATTATTGAGTTTTAATAAACCCGAATTATATAACTTAATTAGTCAACATTCAGAAAAAGAATGTTTGGTGGAATTACAAGTGGATTCTTTTCGAGGTAATAGGACTTGCAAGGGTATTATAAAAGCCGTTCAGTTAAATTCTTATCCTAATGTAAGTGCAGAACGTATAGGGGGAGAGTATATAAAGCAGTTATCTTTATCTAGTTTTGGACAAAAGCCACAATATTCTACTTATAATCGTAATAGTTTGGATGAAATACTCAATAAACAGCAATCATTTTATGGAACTTTAATTATTGCAAACACTTTGCAAAGTTATAAAAATTTTGTAGAGCAAAGTAATTATGTAAAACATTTAGTTTGTTATGAATATCTGAATTTAACTAATGCAAATGGTTTTAATACCCTTTGTTTATGTCCTAGTATTTACAATCATTTGAATAATTTTAATAGAATAATTCTATTGGATAGTGTGTTAGATGATGCTTATGTTACTGCCTTGAATAATAAAACTCAGGCGGAAATTTACCTTCCACAAAATGCACCATTTTTATATGCTCCTTTCAGGGATATTGATTTATCACGAAAGGTGTTTGGTGAATATTTTAACTTAATAAAGATGGCTAGTAAACAAAAAATAATAGGATTTGATGATTTCAATTTGTTTAATAAGTTGAAGAGAATAAATAAAAATATAAATTACGTACAATTTGTTGCTTGCCTGTATACTTTTGAGCAAATAGGTGTTATAAATATCTATGATGCAGTAGGAAATTACTTTATTGAAGTGAATAACGGAGCATCAAGTTTGTTGGAAAAATCTCAATTTTATAATAAATTAGATTTGATTTTAAAAACGTACTAATTTTATAGTTTTGCGAATAATTCTAATTGATAAACAAAGAAAAATCAAGAGGGTTATATATAAAAACATCATTATTAGAAACATATTAAAAACCTAAAATTAATATTTTATAGAAATTGACTAAAAGGATAAAATTATGCCAAGATTCCATTTGCCAAAGGCTAAGAATAAACAAAAAGATTACTCTGTTATACCATGGACAGAGGATTTTCGTTGTGAATTTCCTGTGCAAACTGTGCGTAAAATGATGGAAGAAGATAATATTCCATTAGATAAATTAGTTAATCATTTGCACTTTCATTGTCAGTGGGATAGGGCTAAGGCAGAGTTGGTAAAAGCGACCATAGAGAATGAATTGAAGTTAGTTAGAAATGACCAAGAAGTAAATCTTGTAATAAATTTGCCGTTTTGTGTATGGCGTTGTTTTAATTGTACTAATGTAATGTATGAAAAAAGCAAAAATCAAGATATTTATCCATACTTTTTTGATGCTTTATTAAAGGAAATTGAACACGCTAAGAAGATTATTGAAAAGAAGTTCTACATAGTACAAAACATCTGTTTTACAGGCAATATAATGGCTTTGGAATTGGATAAGATAGAGATGCTTTTAAAGGCTGTAAACTACTCATTTAGTCAAATTATTGTAGAACTGGGTTCTCCAACTTTTGTTACTGAGGAAAAATTGGCTTTGCTAAAAAAATATAATGTATCCCGTATTATTTTTAATGCACTAACTTTTAATACTGTTACTTTGCGTAAACTTTGTCGACGTTTTGAGTTTAAAGATTTTTATGATGCTTATAAATTAATCATAGGCTATGGTTTTGAAACTAGCATTGAATTAGTTGTTGGGCTTTTAGATGAAAAAGAACTTCGATTAAAAAGAAATTTAGAGTTGGCTTGCGATTTAAGTGCATCAAATATTGATATATACTCTAATCATTGTAGGCATATCCAAGAGCTAAATATTACTAAACAACAACAAATAATTGAACAGCGTAAACTTTTAGATATAGCAAATCAAACAATGTTAAGCAGAGGCTATAAACCTTATTTTCTATATTGTTCTGAGGTTGAAAATGGTTGTTTTGAAAATATGGGTTGGAGTTTAGTCAACCAAGGCTGTCGTTTTATGAAGGAGAAATTTGAGCGTGTTTCTACCATAATTGGTTGTGGTACGCAAGCCGAAAGTACTTTGGTTAAAAATGTAGGGAATACACGTAATTATTTAAAAAATCCTTATGATATATCACTTTACGTTTTTGGGATAGATGAAGTTTTAGAAAAAAAGGACAGGTTTTTTAAATAAAACTCTTTACAAAGAGGGTTCTTTATGTTATATTTGAATTATACCTTTCTCATAGATTTTGGCAGACTCATCCTCTTTCTCTGAGAATGGCAAATAAATTCGTTAATGGAGGATAAAATGAAAGCGAAGAAAGAAGTCATTGCTGATTTCCAACGCAAAGAAGGCGACACAGGTTCAACCGAAGTGCAAGTTGCTTTGTTAACTGAAAGAATTATTCATTTAACTGAGCATTTAAAGGCGCATCCTAAGGATAACCACACTCGTCGTGGATTGTTGAAATTAGTAGGACAACGTAAAGGTTTGTTAAGATATTTGAAGAATACAGACCTTGAAAAGTTCCGTGCATTGAAAGAAAAATTGGATTTAAGATAGTTTAAAAATAAGCGAAGGTGTATTCTTCGCTTATTATTTATTAAAAAAGAAAAAGGGAATAATAAAATGACACAACACAAAATTTATGAAACCGAAATAGGTGGTAAGAAAGTTACTGTTGAAGTTGGAAAATATGCTCAACAGAGTGATGGAAGTTGTATTGTTCGATGTCAGGATACCATAGTAATGTTAAATGTAAACGTTGCTAATGAAGCCCGTGAAGGCGTCGACTTTTTACCACTTAGTGTCGATTATGAAGAAAAAATGTATGCCGTTGGTAAAATTCCAGGAGGATTTAAACGAAGGGAAGGAAGGGCGTCGGATGGGGCTATTTTAGTATCTCGTTTGATTGATAGACCACTTAGACCACTCTTTCCAAAAGGCTTTTATAACGATGTAACTATTGCCGCTACTATTCTATCAGTAGACCCTGATTGCTCACCAGAACCTTTTGCTATGTTAGGTAGTTCAATTGCTTTGAGTATATCTTCTGCACCATTTGTAGAGCCAACAGGAAGTGTGGTAGTTGGATTGGTGGATGATAAGTTAATTATTAACCCAGATGCAAAGCAAAGAGAAAAAAGTACATTACATCTAACTGTTAGTGGAACAAAAGATGCCATTATGATGGTTGAAGCAGGTGCTGATGAGGTTAGCGAAGAAAAGATGATTGAGGCTATTTTATTTGCACACAAGGAAATTAAGAAACAAGTTATTTTCCAAGAAGAAATTGTGAAAGAGGTTGGAAAGCCTAAGTATAAAATGCCTGAGGAAAAGCAAGAAGTTATTGATTTGCGTAAAATTGTTCGGGAATATGCTACTCCATTTATTCGTGAAGCAGTTGAGGAAACAGACAACGATAAACGAAATGCTAATGTTGAGTCGGTAAATAAAGCGATTCAAGAACATTTTGCCGAAGTATATCCAAATCAGCAGGTGATTATAGCTGGCTTGCTTTACAAAATTACAAAAGAGTGTGTACGTTATAATACTGTAAATAAAGAACGTAGAATTGATGGAAGAAAATATGATGAAATTCGTCCTATTTGGTGTGAAGTTGGATTATTGCCACGGGTACACGGAAGTGCGATATTTACACGTGGAAAAACACAGGCTTTGACAACTGTTACTTTAGGAACTTTTAGTGATTCTCAGAAACTTGAAGGCTTGGACGATGAAGTAGAAAAAAGATATATGCATCAATATAATATGCCTCCTTATGCGAGTGGAGAGGTTAGAGCATTAAAGACACCAGGGCGTCGTGAAATTGGTCACGGAGCGTTAGCAGAGCGTGCGATAGAGCCTGTTATACCTAGTGAAGAAGAATTCCCTTATGCTATTCGTGCAGTAAGTGAAATTTTAAGTAGTAATGGTTCAACTTCACAAGCGGCAGTGTGTGGTTCTTGCTTAGCCTTAATGGATGCAGGTGTTCCTATTCGTTCACCAGTTAGTGGAATTGCTATGGGTTTGATGAAAGATGAGGCGACAGGAAAAGTTATTATTTTAAGTGATATTCAAGGTGAAGAAGATTTCTTTGGTGATATGGACTTTAAAGTTGCAGGTACTCCTGCGGGAATTACTGCAATTCAAATGGATATTAAAATTAAAGGTATAGATAAAGAAATTTTAACCCGTGCCTTAACGCAAGCGAAAGAAGGCAGGGCATATATATTAGGCAAGATGATGGAAACATTAGACAAGCCTCGTGCTGAACTATCTGTTTATGCTCCAAAGATTATGATTTTCAACATAGACCCTGAAAAGATTGGTGATGTAGTCGGCAAGAGTGGAAAGACTATAAATAAAATTATTGCGGAAACGGGAGTGACTATTGATATTGCTGATGATGGGAAAACTACCATTGCTACGCAAGATTTTGCGAAAGGTGAGCGTGCTAAGCAAATTATTTTGGATATAGTTACACCAGTTGAAAAAGGTAAACAATATGAAGGAACGGTGGCTCGAATTATGAGTTTTGGTGCTTTTGTAGAGTTTGCATTTAATAAAGATGGAATGGTTCATATCTCTAAACTTTCAGATAAGAGAGTAGAGAAAGTTGAAGATGTTGTGAAGATAGGCGATAAAGTTAAGGTGGAAGTGCTAGATGTTGACGATAAAGGTAGAGTGAACTTGAAGTTAGTAGAGAAATATTAAAAAAGTATAACAAAAAACCGTGCTATTGTTCTGTGGTTATAAAGCAACAAAACTATTTTATTGTATAGGAGTAAATTATGATTTATAAAATTAACAATAAATTGCAATTATTAAAAGAAATAAATTTTAAACTGGAAAAAGATTTGGAAGAATTTATTAATAATAATTTAACTACATTGACAGGACTTCAACTTATAGAGGCATATTCAAGAATAGATAATTATATTTTTGATGCTTTAGCATATAACCAAGAAATTAATAGTTTTGTAATAATAGAGTATAAAAAGGTTAGATGTGAACATTTAGTTGACCAAGGTTTTGCATATTTAGGGACAATGTTAAATAGAAAAGCAGAGTTTGTTTTAAAATTTAACAATAAAAACAACACTAACATGTCAATTAATAATTTTGATTGGTCGCAATCAAGGGTAATGTTTATATCACCAGCATTTAGTAATTATCAATTAGATTCCAGTGCTTATATTAAACTTCCTTTTGATTTATATTCTATAAAAAGATATGAAGATAATATAATTTTATTTGAAAAAATAGAAGATAAAAGGACAAATAAAGAAGATTTTTTAAATTCTAATTCAATTATAAACACTAATCCTATAATGAAAGAAATTACAGTGTATACAGAGGATGACCATTTAAAGAAAACTGATGATACTATTAAAGAATTATATTATCAAATAAAAAATAGAATGTATGAATGGGGAGAATACTCAATTGAGCCTAAAAAGATATATATTGCTTTTAAGAAAAAAACTAATATTATAGATTTTGAATTTTACAGACATCATCTAAAAATATGGCTAAATTTAAAAAAGGGTGCTTTAATTGAGAAGAATAATCTAATGGAGGATTGTTCAACAAAGTGACATAGTGGAAATGGTGATTATGAATTAACCCTTAAAAACGATGAAAATATTGATTACTTAATGAGTTTAATTAAACAGTCTTGGAATAAGAACAATTAATAAAAGAATTTTTGTTATGTGTTTTTTGAAAATAATACACAATCAAGAAAGATATCACCCCCTTGATATCTTTTTTTAAATAGTTTTAAAAAGGTTTAACTTGGGTGCGGTTTTTTCATATATAGACAAAATTTTTCATATCTTGTTATATATGGAAAAGATAAGGTTTAAAAACAGAATAAAATTTAGAAATATCATTACATTTAAAAAGTGGTGGACTCCTGTGGGTAGTAACTTTATAATAGTTTGTATGCTGGTAGTGCTATCCTTGTTTACACTAACAAATCAAACTAAAAGTGTGTTTGTTTCCGAAAGTGAAAATTTGTATTATAACGGGGATACTTCGCAACCTTGTGTTTCTCTTATGGTAAATGTATATTGGGGAAATGAGTATTTGGTGGATATGTTACAAACTTTTAAAGAGTATGATATTACCACAACTTTTTTTGTTGGTGGTAGTTGGGCGGTTAAGTATCCTGAATTACTTATGCAGATTTATGAAGATGGACACGAGATAGGCAATCACGGTTTCTTTCATAAAGACCAAGATAAATTAAACTATGAGCAAAATCAAACTGAAATCTATAACAATCATAAATTAGTGAAAGAATATACAGGAATAGATATGACATTGTTTGCACCACCATCAGGTGCTTTTTCACAAACTACTTTAAACGTTGCAAATAATCTAGGGTATTCTACTATTATGTGGAGTAAGGATACTATTGACTGGCGTGACCAAGATAAGAGTCTAATAATAAAACGAGCAACAACAAAAATTAAAAATGGAGATTTAATTCTTATGCACCCAACTTTGCAAACGGCATTAGCATTACCCGAGATTATAGAGAGTTTAATAGCACAAGGCTTCCAAATTGTTACCGTTTCAAATAATATTTGCGGTAATATTGATTGATTTTTGTGTTTCTAATTGTTATAATAAAAACATAAGGGGTGAGTTATGCAAACAGTAAAAGTTTATCCATGTGGTCTAAGGTTGGTTCACGACTATATGCCCGAAAGAGAAGTTGTTAATGTATCTTTTTTTGTAGCATCAGGTTCTGGATATGATTTGCCTAATAAAGATGGTATAGCACATTTTTATGAACATATCTTTTTTAAGAGTACAAAAAATAGATCATCTTTTCAAGTTAATTTGGATTTAGATAGTTTGGGTGCGGGGGCTAGTGCTTATACTGGGGAAGACAGAACTTGTTATTATAGCAAGACAACCAATGAAAATGCAGAAAAACTATTTGATATATTAAGCGATTGTTTTTTTAATGGATTATTTTTGAATGAAGAATTAGAAACTGAAAAAGGCGTAGTTTGTAGTGAGATAGATAGGTATCAAGATGACTTTTTAGACTGTGCTATGAATGCTTTTAATAAAAATATGTTTAAAGGAACTTCTTTTGCTCACCCAATTTTAGGTTCAAAAGAAGCGGTTAGATCTATTACACCAGATGATTTGAGGGAGTATAGAGAAAAAAATAATTGTGCTGAACATATTATTATTTCCACAGCAGGTGGAGTTCCTTTTGAAAAGATTGAAAAATTAGTGGAAAAATATGTTCTAGTTCATTTTCAAGGTAAACGAGGTGTTCCTAAAACATATACAGAGCAAGTCAGCAACATTATTACGCCTAGTAAATTTGTTTTTACTAAAAAAGAAACAGAGCAATTATATTTTCTTATAGGAACTCCAACCTTTCGTAAGGACAATCCTAATTTTGTTAAAAGTCAACTTACATCTATTATGTTGGGCGGTACAATGAGTTCTCGTTTATTTCAGAGATTGAGAGAAAAAGAGGGCGTCGTTTATGCGGTGCAATCAATGGTAGATTCACTTCCTATCACAGGAGTGTTTAACAGTTTCTTTATAACTAACAAGAATACAGCAGAACTTGCTATTAAAGCGTATAAGAAAGAAATAGATGAAGTTATTGAAAAAGGCTTTTCAACTGAGGAAATTAAACGTGGTAAAATGTTGGCAAAAATAAACATTAAAATTGTAGAGGACAGTGTTGATATAAGGGCAAAGCGTAATGCTTCTAGCCTTTTGGATAAAGGTTGCGTTTATGATATGGAAGAGCAGATGCAGTCATTTTTAGATATTGATGATCAAGAGTTGAATGACTATGCTAGGAAAGTTTTAATGGATTCTAATCGTTTGGTTAGTATTGTTGCAAAAGAAAATGATGTTGATGTTTTAGAATTATTAAAATAATAGGTGAGAATTATAAAATGTTAAACTATTTAAATTAACAAATTTAAAACTATTGAACTCGCACTAACTTATCTAAAAATAATTGTAAACCAGATAATTCTTTAAATAATACAAATTGAACAAACAAGATAAAATATAGAACTAAACAAATTAAAATAATGTAGAACTAAATAAATTATTAAACAATAATAACTTAAACAAATTAATTAATTGAAAACTTATGATTTAAAATAATGTGATTGTACTAAAAATAAAAAGATTAATCAAAATTAACACAATTTGATTAAATAAATCATTAAAATAATCTATTTAGGCAAAAATTAGCAGATAGGAGCAAATTTTGGCAAAGTATACATCTAGAAATTTAAACGAACAAAAGGGGCTAACCACTCGTGCAAAGTGGGGTATTTCTTTGTTAGTGGTTTGTTCTGTTTTATTCCTTTGTGTTGTAACTAACTTTATTACTCCTATACGTAGTTTTATTTTAGGCACTTTTGGTTTGTGTGTGTACCCTATACTTCTAGTTTTAATTGCATTAGGTATACTATTGCTAATGAAAAAACAATATTATGTTGCAAAGGTATATTTGGCTACCGTGATTAGTTTGTTTTTTATACTAGTTTGTTTTTTTCAACTTGTTTTGACTGATTTTAGTGGTAGTCTTGGTGATTATATTGTTTATTGTTATGATGTAAAAACAACCGCAGGTGGAGTGCTTATAGGTATTTTCACATATGGCTTGAATATAGGGTTGGGTTTATGGGGAACTATTTTATTCTTGGTAGTTGCTATTATTATTTGTATTGCTTTTATTGTAGACCATTTCTTAAAGATGAGGGAATATAGAGAGGTTTCTTCACGTACTTTGTCATATCCAGACAAGAACGAAAAACAGGCAAAAATTATTGAGCCAGTTAAAGTTGCTGATAAAAAAGAGAAGAAGATTGAAAAGAAAGAAGCGGAGGCTACAAAGATTGCATTAGATGCTTATATGGATAAGCAACAGGAAGCAAAGAAAACACTTTTAAGTAAAACTTCTTATCAAAATGAAGCGGAAATGGCGGTTAAAATTTTCGGGCAAGATTTTGTGAATTCTATAAAAAATAGTGGAGATACAGAAGATAAAAAACAAAATGGTAAAAAAGAATATACCTTATCTGAACTTTACCAAGAAAACAAAAATAAAAGTAATAATAGTTTTATTGCTCGTGAAAGTACTAATTCTCGACCAAGTAGATTTATTCATAATGAGGATGAAAAGCCTGTAATTCAAACTAAATTTGATTTTAACAATAGTAATTCTTTTGAAAACTTTAAAAAATCCGAAGAAAATAAAACTCCATTTGAACAAAATAATAAAGATGGTACAACATCATCAGTAAAGAAAGAAAGTTTTGAAAAAAATATGGAAAAAGTTGTTGGTGATATAAATGAACTTGACCTTGAAGATAAAGATATAAGAGATATTATTGCACCAAAGCCACCTGAAAAAGTCGTTCATCCTATTCCACAATTTAAGCCCGAACAAGTTAAAATACCTGAGGTTCAAAACGAAAAAATTCATAAGAAACATAGAGTTATTCCATATATTAGACCGCCGATTGATTTGTTGACTACTCAGTCTACACAAATAGAAGAAGATGAGGAAAGTTATCAGTTAAAGGCTTTGACCTTGGAAGAAACGTTGGATAGTTTTAAAATTCCAGCAAAGGTTATGGGGATTACACGAGGACCAGCTGTAACTCGTTACGAATTACAAATGCCAAGTGGAATATCAGTGAAACGAATTGCTCAACATAGTGATGATATCGCTATGATGATGGAAAGCAGAGGAAGTGTACGTATTGAAACACCTATACCAGGACGAAATTTGGTTGGTGTGGAAATACCAAATGACCAAGTTGCAACTATTGGGCTGAAAGATGTTTTAGATACTGAATTATTCCTTAATAGTAAAGCACCATTGACGTTCGCTTTAGGAAAAGATATTGCAGGTGAGTCTAAAATTTGTAACCTTGAAACTATGCCACATTTATTAGTTGCAGGGGCAACAGGAAGTGGAAAGAGTGTTTGTTTGAATGTGATTTTGATTAGTTTACTTTACAAACTAGGACCGAATGACTTAAAGATACTTTTGATTGACCCAAAACGTGTAGAGTTTGTGACTTATAACTATTTACCACATATGCTTACACCAAAGGCTATCAACGACACGCAACAAGCCTTAAATGCTTTGGATTGGGCTATACAAGAAATGACACGACGTTATGATTTATTTAGTGAGAAACATGTACGAAATTTAAAAGAGTATAATAGTTTACCTGAGGTATACAGAGGAGAAGATGACAAGTTACCATACATTGTAGTTGTGGTTGATGAAATGGGTGATTTGATGATGTTGGCAGGGCACGAACTGGAAGAGAAAATACAAAGATTAACTCAATTAGCACGTGCCGCAGGAATTCACTTGATTATAGCCACACAACGACCTTCTGTGAATGTTATTACTGGTGTTATAAAATCAAATTTGACTTCACGTATTGCTTTTGCCGTAACTGACTTTGCATCTTCTAAAACGATTTTGGATAGGGGTGGTGCTGATAAATTACTAGGCAGAGGAGATATGTTGTACTCTCCACAAGATTTACCTGAGCCTATTCGTATACAGTGTCCTTTTGTGGATGGTAAAGAAGTGTCTAATATTGTGGACTTTATTAAAGAACATAATGCAAGCGAGTTTGATGATGATATTGCAGACTTCATTTTAAATGGAGATAAAACAAACAATAACAACGGAGATGATGCGCCTACTGACCCAAATGGTTGGGATACATTAATGTCACGAGCATTATTAGACTTTATTCAAGCGGGTGAGGGTTCAGCATCTATGATACAGAGGAGACATTGCATAGGTTACGTACGAGCGGGTAGAATTGTTGACCAGATGGAAAAGGCAGGTTTTATTTCAGGTAAAGACCCGTCAAAACAAATGCGTACAGTTTTTATTACTATGGACAAATATAAAGAAATTTTTGGAGATGAATAAAAACTTTTTGATTTAACTAGTAAAACTCTGAATTGAAATTACAAAATTTGGATTAAGCAATAACACTTTGTATTAAACAGTAAAAATCTAATTGAAAGGGTGAAACTTTGAGTTGAACTAGTAAAAATTTGAAAGGGTGAAACTTTGAGTTGAACAATAAAACTCTCATTAAAGTGGTAAACCTTGGAAGCAAACAGTAAAACTTTGGATTAAAAGTGTAAACTTTGGAAAAAGTATAAAAATTTGTATTTGGAAAATAAAATTTGATTGAGACAAAGACTTGCAAAATTTACTAATATAAAATATAATAAACGGAGGAAAAATATATGAATACAAACTTAGAAAACAAAAGCACTCTTGCTAGTGTTAAAATTAACTGGGACTCTTTACTTCCTGCTATTTTATTAAATTTTATTCAAAAGGGTAAAGGTACAAGAGGTATGATTCAAAGGAAATATTGCATCGGGTATGTGAGAACAGGCATAATTATAGATCAAATGGTTAATGCTGGTTTTATATCCAAAGAGAATGAAAATGATGTGAATTACAAAGTGTTAATTACTAAACAAGATTATCAAAATATTTTTGAAAATAAGTAGAATATAACTAGTCTAAATTACAAATAAAAACTTTAATAACGGAGGAAAAATATATGAATACACCAAATAAATTATCAATGTTAAGAATTATACTAGTGCCTATTATGATGTTTTTTTATCTTGCTACTTTTATGGATCCTTGGGGTAAGTTTATAGCGGTAGCACTATTTATAGTGGCGGCTTTAACAGACTTGCTCGATGGAAAAATAGCAAGAAAAACTAATCAGGTAACTGACTTGGGTAAATTATTAGACCCAATAGCAGATAAATTGCTTTATAACTGTGGTTTGTTGTTGGTAGTAGTTGATGGGACTATTCCAGCACCATATGGTATCATTGGTTTAGCAATACTGTTGTTCCGTGATTTTATTATAAATGGTATCAGACAAGTTGCAGCCACAAAAGGTGTGGTCGTAGCGGCTGTTTGGAGTGGTAAATTAAAGGCTATTTTCCACTACATACACATACCTATGTTTATGACATTAGCAGGAACTAGTAAGTTTTTAGGTGCATTTTGGGTTATCTTTAACCAAGTACTATTTATAGTTGCTTTGGTTGTATTTGCTGTTGCTACTGCAATAACTATTTGGTCTGTTTTCGATTACTATATTAAAAATAAGAAGGTTTTTGAAACGAAAGAGGGAAAATGAAGGGAAATCTAATAGTATTAAAAACACAAGAAAGCCAACAAGATTTTTATTCCACTATTGAGCCTACATTAACTCAGAAACTTGCTCAAAATGGAGTAGAGATTACTAAAACTATTGTCTTTAAACAATTTGAAGAGTTAAATAAAAGTTTGTTTGGAATCTTGGAAGGCTGTTCTATTATTTTACTTGATTTGTCTATACAAAATATAGATTTTCTCTTTAATCAAATTGACCAGTTTTATGCTACAAAATCTGTTGATTTCAAACAAGGTAAACAATGGGAGGATGAAACAGGTAGTCGTCATTGTTTAGTTTTTGATATGGGTGATAGTGATTTTATAAAAGATTTAGATGAAGAATTTTTAAAACAAGTTTTTGCTCAAAATAAATTTTTAACAATGATAAAAACTTATGGGTTAGATGAAAGCGAAATTAGAAAAGTCCTTCGCTCTGTCCCTAACGAAGCAAATTTTGAATGGTATATAACTTCAAATTTTTTAGATTGTGAGATAAATATTTTAGCAGAAAGTGATTTCTATAACACTCAACCTCATCACGATTTTATAAGGAATATATATGAAGCGTTGGGAGAATATATTTATTCAGATAACGATGAATCATTATATCAAAAACTGTCTGAATTATTGGCTTTAAGGAATTTAAAAATATCAATTTGTGATAGTTTAACTAATGGACTTTTTTATAATATATTAGTTGATAAATTAGTTAATTATAACGAAAATATTTGTGTGTTCTATAATATAAATGAACAAAACGATTATGTAAATACTTTAAAAATTAGTTCTCAGTTTATGGCTCAACACGAAATAAATTCTGTGGAAATGGTATATGAAATGGCTGCTACACTATTGGAAAATACGCCCGCAAATATAGCCCTTGCACTTGCAGGGACATCTGAGAAACCATATATTGCTATTGGAGACAAAGAAGCGATTCATTTATATAAATTTCATTTTAATCATAATCACTCTTTTGTTAACAATATTATGATACAAAACTCCGTTTTTAAATTATTAAAAAAATTGCAGAAAAATGATAGACTTTTTTAGAGTGTTATGTTAGAATTAGAACAAATGAACACAAAAGGAAGATTATTATGAACGATAAAGAAAAAGTTTTGGAGCAGACCATTGCACAGATTGAAAAACAATTTGGTAAAGGATCTATTATGAAGTTAGGAGATACAGCACGAGAGACTGTTGATGTTTTTCCTACTGGGTGTTTAACATTGGACTTAGCACTAGGAATAGGCGGAGTGCCTCGTGGGCGTATTGTAGAGATATATGGACCTGAGAGTTCAGGTAAAACGACAGTTGCCTTACACGTTGTTGCAGAGGCTCAAAAACAAGGCTGTGTGGCTGCTTTTATTGATGCTGAGCATGCTCTTGACCCAAATTATGCACAAAGATTAGGAGTAAATCTAGAAGATTTATATATTTCTCAACCAGATAATGGAGAACAGGCTCTAGATATTACTGAGAGTTTGGTTCGTAGTGGAGCAGTAGATTTGATA
>Ga0172377_10002239_pt1 | contig 19766 bp, 16 predicted proteins | sample Pumphouse3metaG_FD_119749 | JGI IMG/M metagenome (GOLD analysis project Ga0172377, IMG submission 119749) | Leachate microbial communities from a municipal landfill in Southern Ontario, Canada - Pumphouse #3 metaG | ecosystem: Engineered > Solid waste > Landfill > Unclassified | place: Canada...
ATCAATGCTCCACGACATGGAAAATTAATGATGTGTAAACATTGCCAGAACGTATATAGAGTGTATAGTCACCATAAGGGCCATATACATGGTCAACGTCTTTCTTCTGTTTGATGGTAAGGGTACCATTATCTAAATGAATATCAAAATACTCTGAATGCGAATCAAGGTAACTTCCTGCTGCACATTCTGCATCCTTTAGAACAGAATAGGTCAATTGATCTCCAGAATAAGTCATATTTCCGATTGTTGTTTCTACTGTAGGTTGATTGTCCGGTGATGGGTAACAACAGACATATTTGATGATTGCTCCTTTATTAATGTCATTATCCATAATAGGAGCGTTTACTATTACCTTATAATAACTTGCTCCTAAATATACAGCTCGCTTTCCAGAAGGAAATTCAAGGATGCTGTTAGAGTTATAAAAATAATAAAGATGCTTGGATTGTACGGCAACTTCCTGGGTTATATTCTGTAAGTCTGGCTGATAATTGGTGTTCAAGCTTGAAGCAGCCCCTGCATCAACCATATAACAAGATTGAGTCTTAAAGTTATTGGCCTTGTTGATATAAATGTCAGAACTTGCTAATAAGGTCTTTCCATACATTTCATTCATGACATTAAGTGTCACTGTTCCTTCTGGGTCTTTTGTGTCATTATTGCTACTGCATCCAGTAAAAACCAACAAAAAGGCAAAAGATAAATAAATTAGATTGAATTTCTTATTCATATATGTGTTATTTTAATTCATGGATCATTAACTGCAAATATACAAAAAAAAGTGTTTTCGGCATTATCTTTATGACTTTTTGATAGTGTTCAGGTAATATATATGTCGCTTTGCAGATTCTCTTATTGTGCTTGGACTGTTTTCAAAAATGAAAACCAAAAGGTTTACTTTTTGTTAAAAGCAGTTTGGACGTAGGGGAATTTCCGGATTCCATAGTCTATGGAATAGAAATGAATTGATGAAGAGTATATATGCTTAGAATTTATTCAACTTGCTCATGGTACTTATTACTATGATGATGTGTAATAGGTGATAATTATTTATTGCCAATTGTCTGTAAAGTTGAATGATGATTAAAACTTAACCCAATTATATTTTTAAAATGAAAAAGTTATTTTTAGGTATGTTTCTTTTGTGCTGTGGATTGTATGCCAATGCACAGGGAATGAGGTATGGTGTTAATGCAGGAATCAATTTAAGTAAACCTGCCGGTAATGTTGATGCTAATGGTGTAAAGCCTGGAGCAAAGGTTGGATTCAGAGGTGAGTATGACTTCAAGTCCGCAGCGGACGGGTTTTATCTTTCTTCTGGACTGTATTGGTCTCAGAAAGGATATAAGAGCCATCCTTATTATGGATATGCTGGTAATATTACTAGTGAAGTCACTTCTTCTGTCAACCTCAATTACCTGGAACTACCGGTCCATATAGGTTACAAACTGCCTTGTTGCAAGAATCTGAGCCTTTTCGGAGAGGCCGGTCCTTATGTGGGGTATGCTGCATGGGGTAAGTCAACGGCCAAAGTGGATGGCAAGAAGGTAAGTTCATCCTCTAAAATCTTTGGTCATAACGGATTCAGACGTTTCGATACGGGTGTGGGTGTTCAGATAGGCGCTCAGTTATTTGGGCATTATCAGTTGATTGCAGGTTATGAAAGGGGATTCATCCAACTGAGCAAGGATTCCAATACAGGCTTACCTGTAGAGAAAGAAAAATATCGGAATAGAAGTTTTGATATAACACTTGCTTATGAATTTTAAATAAAAAACTTTCATGGTGATTTCTCCTCTGGCAGAAATGGGGTATATATCAGACAAGGTGAATGTCTCGTTTATTGACTGGGTATTTGGAGAAATCCTTGTATATATCGAAGAATTTTACGAACTTTGAATATAAGTTGTGCATAGCGTGATACCTGCGACCATAATGAGAATATCAACAAGTTGCTGGGACTCAACGATATGCACAATTTCTTAATCATAAATTGTTAAAATATTCTGAGCAGATTTAATTCCGCAAATAGATTCTGAATGATATGTGTAATGAATTAAAATAATGCTCTTGAGAAATGTGCAAATCAATTAATAAAATTATTTCAATAATCTTTGTCATATACTTCTTTATTCAATGTCAGTTAAGAATAAATGGGTATAGACAAGAACTATGGTTTCGGATATCCATTATCATTATCCCAATAGTTTATCTCTTATGTATTTTCTTGAATCGAAAAGACCAATCCTATAAGTTGTATCTTTTGGGTGGAAGTGCCATACTTCTTTATAATTTATCACTTTTGATTTAGTGGATAAAGATGCACAGATCAGTAGTTTTGAAGAAGACCGGGAAACTTTTTAAAATAGTATATAGATGATTTCTGCAAAAAATGGGATACCACAACATTAATCTGTGGTATCCCAATCGTTTATAGTTGTTTCGGAACTGTAAGGTTCCCGAAGGTCCTTTTTATACCTTAGCAGGTGAGTAGGGGAGTTTGTACAAATCGGCAACAGGTTTGAAGGTAACTTTTCCTTCAACTACATTGATCCCTTCATACAATGATGCATCCTCGGCACAGGCCTTCTTCCATCCTTTTTCAGCAAGAGCCAGCACATAAGGAAGTGTCGCATTATCCAATGCAGGGGTTGAGGTATAGGCTACAGCACCAGGAATATTGGCAACAGCATAGTGTACAATCCCCTCTACCGTGTATACCGGATCGGTGTGGGTAGTAGGGTGTGAAGTCTCAAAACATCCACCCTGATCAATGGCCACATCTACCAGAACACTTCCTTTAGGCATCAGTTTCAGCATATCTTTGGTAATCAGATGAGGTGTCTTGTCGCCTCTTACCAGTACTGAACCGATAACCAGATCAGTATCGGGTAATTCCTGACGGATATTGTGCTCTGAAGAGAACAGCGTCTTTACGTTCTTCGGAAGGATTTCACTCAATGAGCGTAACCGTGGCAGATTGATATCCATTAAGGTTACATCAGCCCCAAGACCGGCTGCTTTAAAGGCAGCATTGGTACCTACTGTGCCGGCGCCCAGTACCAGTACTTTGGCGGGTTTAACACCAGGAACACCTCCAATGAGCATACCCTTTCCTCCCTGAGGACTTTCCAGAAAACGAGCTCCTTCCTGAACAGACATTCTGCCGGCTACTTCGCTCATCGGAATCAACAAAGGCAGTGAACCATCTTTGGTCTTGACAGTTTCATAAGCGATGCAGATGGCTCCGCTTTTCAGCATGGCGTCCAGAAGTGGACGATCGGATGCAAAATGAAAATAGGTGAAGACAACTTGCCCCTTTCGAATCAGCTTATATTCTGGTGCAACAGGTTCCTTGACTTTCACAATCATGTCAGCCTTTGCATAGACTTCCTCTTTTGTCGGAATGATCTTGCCTCCGACTCCTGTATAAGCTTCATCGGGGAAGCCACAGTTAATGCCTGCTGTGGTTTCTATCAACACCGTATGACCACGTTTGGTCAATTCCGATACACCTGCCGGAGTCATTCCAACCCGGTTTTCATTGTTTTTAATTTCCTTTGGAATACCAATAATCATAAGACGTAAGATTTTAAAATATTAATTAGGTTTACAAAATGAATTCTAAAAAGGATTTATACCTTTTCAGTAATACCAATACAAATCTATTGTTTTTTTATCATAGGACCAAATAATAATGGCGTAAAGTCTGTTATTTTCTTATTTTTATAACGATATAATGGAAAAAGTAGTTGTTTTGTGACAAAAATAAAATAAAAACGGATTTTTTATTTCAGTTGTGCTAAAATCGCTGGATGCTTAAATGATAAAGTCATCTTGTCTATTTAACATACGCTTGTCAATAAAATAGGAATGGTTTCTTCTATAGTGTCTATCGATTCGGTTCTTCTTTAATTTAGTTGAAGAAGAACTATAGAATTAAGTCATAATCTAAACACTTGATTTTCAGGATAATAATCCATTTTGGTCAGCCTGCCATACATGCGTTTTATCTGGATCATAGTCATTAATCACCTGGATGGTGCATACAGCACAACAATGAATATATCGTTAAAAATCAGACGTCAGGGGTCTGACTTTATGAGTTCGATATTTCGGTATGATCATCTTCTTTCTTCTTTTTTATCTCTTCCGAGGTTTTCTGGGCAGCCTTGATATTGCGCATCAGTCCTGCATATTTCGCTCTTTTTACTGCGCTTCCTTTAAAGAGTTTGCGATATTCTTCTACCGTAAGATTTTCCCAGTCTTTTTTTGTCATTTTCAATAGTTCTTCCCTGGGTTGTAACTCTGGTATTTGATTAGGGCCGGCAAATCTGTTCCATGGGCAAGCCAACTGGCATCGGTCACATCCGTAAATGACGTTACCCATCTTTTCTTTTGCTTTTTCAGACAGCTCTCCGCGATTCTCTATAAGTTGGTAACTCAGGCAGAGATTGGCATCTATTTCCTGATCCTTTCGCAAAGCATGAGTAGGGCAGGCATCTATGCAGCGATGGCAGTTTCCGCAACGGTTTTTCATCGGTTGATCATAGTCGAGTTCCTGATCCAGAAAGAGTTCACCTAAGAAAAACATGCTGCCCGCGTATGGGATGATAAGCTGGTGATTCCTTCCTGTCCATCCAAGCCCTGCTTTTTCAGCCCAATACCGTTCAAGGATAGGAGCAGAGTCACAGAATACCCGATAGTGCTTGAATTGAAAATGTTCGGCCAAGAGCCTTAATTTTGTCTTGACTACTTCATGGTAATCTTGTCCTAAGGCGTATGCCGATAACTGAAACTGGTCTTTGGGAAGTGTTTTTGACGGTGTATAGTTGAGAGCTACACTTACTATACTCTTCAGCCCATCCATTAGTAATACAGGATTAAGGCGTTTTTCAGTATAGTTGTTCATGTAGTCCATACCCGCATTGTCATGATCGGCCAACCAGTGCAGAATATGACTTGAAGTCACCTTATCTACTGTGCCAGCTCTGGCAATACCGCAAGTAAAAAAGCCGAGGTTCATGGCCTCGGCTTTTATCTCCTTACTTAGGGATATTGAATCATCTTTACCTTCCAAATGTTTCAGGCCGTCATTCAATTTCTCAACAATTCTAAATTCCTTATTGCTACTGTACAAAGTTTAAAGTACAAAACAAGTTTTATTCAAAAGTCTTGAATTCGTAACCTTGTGCCTTTAACCATTCCAAAGCCTTAGGGAGTGCATAATGCAATTTATCAATACTCTTAAGAGAGTCATGGAATGTGATGATACTGCCATTGCGAGCATACTTTCTCACATTGTTGAAGATATCCTGAGCAGTCATCCATTTGGAATAATCGCGCGTCAGGAGATCCCACATGACAATTCTGTATTTGCGTCCGGTCCACCAATATACACTCGGTCTCATCCAGCCGTATGGAGGGCGGAACAGATGGGCATGAATCAGTTCGTTTGCCTTCTGGGAGTTTTCTCCGAAACTCAGAGCCATGTGTCGGAGTGATCCGATATGGTTGAAAGTATGGTTGCCTACCTGATGACCTTCTTCTACGATCTGATTGTAGAGGTCGTGATAGCGGAGGACATTCTCACCCACCATGAAGAATGTGGCTTTAACACCATATTCGGCCAGTGTTTTCAGAATGAAAGGCGTGCTCTCTGGAATCGGGCCGTCATCAAAAGTAAGGTAAACTGCGTGAACATGCTTGTCCATCCTCCATGTTGCTTTTGGATAGAGCCAGCGTAACCACTTTGCTGGTTGTTCTATAATCATGCTATCTTCTCATTGTATTATCATTGTCCACCACTTTCTTGTTGTGGCATGCGTCCGCCACGGTTATGATAGTAGGTGTAGAATGCGTTTACTTTCTGAGACATCTGTCTTGATAAGTTCTTGTCAATCATTCCTGCAATCTGTGCAGCCTGATCCATAATCATGAGTTGTTGCATACAGTCGCTTTGACTTTCCAAGAACGTGTCATTTCCCAAAGACAGGTAATAGTTTACATATTGAGAGGCCGTACGGAATACCTTGCTCACATAACTCTTGGCTTTCGCTTTCTGTCCGCATAAGGCAAAGGCTTGTGCAAAGTCGAGACCACCACTGATATAGTCAATCGGAACATTATATTCAGGAATTTGCTTTTCAGCATAGAGTAATGCTTTTAAGGCCTTTCCCTTTTCGCCCTTTTGAATCAGATGCAGGGCAAGTTGTCCGAAGAGTCTTCTGTTTGTGTCGCACATCCTCATCGTCGTCTCATCAATGTAGAGTCCCGGGTGAATCAGATTTCCGAATTTGAATCTCGTCATCACATTACGATAAGTCCTGTCCGCATCAAAGTTGGTCATATTTGGAGCATTGGTCGTAAACGGTGTAATCCGGTTAGCCAGTCCTTCCTGCATGAAGTTGTTCCCTAAGTTCATATAGTTCTCCTGACCTACAGTAAGAGCTACGTAGACAGGACGGATCCAGTCGCATTGGGAAATAATCTCCAGCATCATCAGGTCGCTCTTGTACAGAGCATTCTTGCCTGTCAGAGAGATGACCATACGGTTCGGGATAGAATCAGAAGGCATCAGCATTCCACTCTTCCTTACCGCGTTCTTGTCAATGGTGACATACAAGGTATCCGTAGGGATGACATGCATATTCGGATTCTTTGAGCGAACCCAGTATTTCATGATGTTCTTTACCTCAAATGGATTATCACCAAACTGTGCTTTTGCTGCAGCCGGGTTCTCTTTATAGAAGTTGAGAACCTGTTGTTTGAGTGACGGTTCTACCTGAACATATTCATTTGTCCCGGAACAATAATCCAGACGTGGCCATGAGATTGGAACAGACGGTGAATCATAGGCAGGACGCTTCATCTGATCAATATACCAGTCGGTCTGCAGATAACTCAGATTGCAGACACGGGCATTGGTACCTACGCCTTCTACTTCCTGGTTATACCACAGTGGGAAGGTGTCGTTATCTCCATTTGTGAAGATGATCGGTTTCGAACCTTCTTGTAGTGACATCAGGTAGTTTTGCCCGAAATCACGGCAGGTATAACGATTGCTTCTATCATGGTCGTCCCATGTCTGGCTGACCATCTCTATAGGTACTAACAAACAGAGTATGGCTACCGCGGCTGAGACCCATGTTCCACTGAGATGCAGATGCTTCTTCAGTAATCCCAGAATTGCTGCTACACCCATTCCACACCAGATGGCGTAGGCGTAGAACGATCCCGCGTATGCATAATCTCGTTCTCGAGGCTGCATCGGTGTCTGGTTCAGGTAGATGACAATGGCCAGTCCGGTCATGAAGAAGAGGAAGAAAACAACCCAGAATTGGCGGATTCCGCGTTTTCCGCGGTAGGCTTGCCAGAAAAGTCCGATCAGACCGAGGATCAGAGGCAAACAGTAAAATACATTGTGTCCCTTGTTAGCCTTGAGTTCATCCGGGAGTTTGCTTTGATCCCCCAGTCGGGCATTATCCAGGAACTTGATACCTGTGATCCAGTTGCCATGTTCGGGTTCTCCATTCCCTTGAATATCATTTTGACGACCGGCAAAGTTCCACATGAAGTATCTCCAATACATGAAATTGCATTGATACGAAAGGAAGAACTTCATATTCTCCCACATGGTAGGAACTTTGACCATGATGTTTTCTCCACATCGGTCGTAAGGTACCTGTGAACCTTCTACGCCACCCATCCAGTCTTCGTAGGCTTGTGCATGACCTTGGTCATACATACGAGGGAAGAGCATGTTTTGGGCATATACGTATGAATTCTTATGGCTGGCTACAAAATAGCGGTCTTTTTCAGTTGCAGTTTTCTTTTCTACACGTTGGTATATCGGCGCGCCGGATTTCATGACCGGCGTACACATATTACCATCGTTGCGCAATTTCACCTGAGAAGTATAGGCGGGTCCGTAGAACAAAGGACGGTCACCATACCGATCACGACTCAGATAACTGCCCAGGGTGAAGATGTCCTCAGGGGAGTCTTCGTCCATTGGCGGGTTTGCCATACTCCTGATTGGAATCAGTGCATAACTGGAATAGCCGATCATCAGCATCAGCATACACAGCAAACCGGTATTCTTGATTCTAGCTGAAACAAGTGGTTTGTTCTCTTTTCCTTTCGTCCGATGATTGAGTACGTACCAGAGAATGGTCAGAACAATAATTCCGATAACAACGGAACTCCATCCATAACCATAAAAAGGTATTCCCAGCATGGCTACGGCAAGTACAGCAGCCAGATTCTGGCGTTTGAAATTCTTGTCGGCATAGGTCTCGTAAATAGCCCAGATCATAGTGGCAACCAACAGGATGATGTAGATGATTTCTCCCGTATTGAACGGACAACCTAAAACGTTCACGAAGAACAGTTCAAACCATCCTCCTACAGTGATGATTCCCGGTACAACGCCATAGAGTACGGCAGCGATAAGTACAAAACCGATGACCAGTGCAATCAAGGAACCTTTTAGATCGGTATTCTTGAATTTCCTGTAATAAAAGACCAGGACGATAGCCGGCAGACACAACAGGTTAAGAAGGTGCACACCGATGGAAAGTCCCGTCATATAGGTGATCAGCACCAGCCAGCGGTCACTGTGTGGTTCGTCTGCATGGTCTTCCCATTTCAGAATCAACCAGAACACGATGGCCGTGAATGCACTGGAAAAGGCATACACTTCTCCTTCGACGGCGCTGAACCAGAAGGTGTCACTCCAGGTGTAGATTAATGCTCCTACAACTCCCGAGGCTTCAATGGCAATCCATTTTGAAATCGTCAGTTCGTCCCAACTCTTCAAAATCAGTTTACGCGTCAGATGGGTGATGGTCCAGAAAAGGAACAGAATACACGTAGCACTCAATAGAGCACTCATGGTATTGACCATCTTTGCCACATGAGAAGGGTCTGAAGCAAATTGTGTAAACAGGTTAGCTACCAGTCCGAAGAAAGGTGCCCCGGGCGGGTGACCGATTTCTTGCTTAAAGGAGGTGGCAATAAATTCCGGGCAGTCCCAAAAACTGGCGGTTGGTTCAATGGTAGAACAATAAGTAAAGGCTGCGATGACAAAAACAATCCAGCCTAGTATATTGTCCACTAATTTGTACTTTTTCATTAATATAAAAAAATCGTGTGAGTTCAAATTATGCTTGCAAAGATAATAAAAAGTAAAGAGAAAAAGACTTTATAGAAGTTTTTTTAACCATATTATCTTTTATAGCGCATTAGGTTAAAAATAAAGCTATGAAGCAAGTCATCCATAAGGGCTGGTAGAGGGTGAGTTGAACCCTGAATGAATCTTATATTTTCAGGAAATGCTCTTCGAGGGTTTCTTTTGGAATATCGGGATTCTGGTGGTAGTGGAGTTTTAGATTCACGCAGGCTACATGCTTGACGTTAGCCAGTGTTTCTGCAATGTCATGGCTGGCAATGACGATAGCGCATTCCTTGTTCAGGTCAGCGAGCATCAGGTACATCTGTTCCTGAAACTTTTTATCTATATAAGTGTTGGGCTCGTCCAACATGATGACATCAGGTCTGGAGACTACAGCTCTGGCCAGAAGGACTCTTTGCAATTGCCCTCCGCTTAATGCTCCGATAGGGCGTTTTTCGAATCCTGATAATTCCATGTGTGCTATGGTATCAGTTACTTGTTGCCGTTGTGCTTTGGTATAAGGTCTCATGAAACGTTTCTGTCTGCTGAGACCGGAGAGAACGACTTCATAAACAGAGATAGGGAAGGCTTTGTCTATCGAACTGTACTGGGGTAGATATCCCATCGTGATTTCCTTGACAGGTTGTCCATTCCTGAAATATTTAACCGTACCGGACAGGGGTTTCTTCAGTCCCAGGAGAATCCTCATGAGGGTGGTCTTGCCACCGCCATTGGGACCGATTACTCCCAGATAATCGTGATCATATACTGTGAGATTGGCATGTTTCAGAGCCATCTTCTCTCCGTAACCGGCTGTGACGTCTTGTATTTCTATTATATGCTGTACCATTGCGTTATCCATTATTAAACGGAAGTATAAATGATAAGAAAAAGAACCTTTCTGTTTTTCAGGCTAATTCTGTTTGCCTTTTACTATAAGCGGCGAATTTATCAAGATGAATTTCTCCACTTACTGACTTTATTGAAGGGATCGGGCTACGAGTAGCATTTCTTCTCTCCAGTCATAGTTTAACGGATCAATATTTTCAGGTTGGGCTTTTGTGGCCAGTGCGATAGTCATGGCATTACGAGGACTGAACTGGCGTTGGATGAAAATCGTTCTGACATGAAGTTTCCGGGCTTTCTGTACCAGATCCTGCATTTCTTTTGCACTAGGCTCGCGTCCGTCCTGTTCCATCGGAAGTTGGGTGAGATGGTAATCCCGGGCATAATAAGTAAGGATAGGGTGGTAAATCACGAAAGCTTTGGATTTTCGGTGTGCATCTAGTTGCAGTATAACTCTTACATCATGGTCAGTCTGATTGATTTTTTTCAGCATTCTTTCCAGATTCTTTCTGAAAGCAATGCTGTCCTGAGGACTTTCGTCAACCAGAGCGTGATAGATATTTTCAGATATGATCCGGGCATTCTTACAACTCATCCATGTGTGTGGATCCGGTACTCCCGGAGCGGAATAGGCTTGTGTTATCCCCTTTGATGAATCTATGATCTTCAAATGTGGCACGTTTTTCTGAAGGCGTCTCATCCAGATCTGCTCAAATCCGATATTTCCTACCTTAATATAGAGTAAAGAATGGGAAAGTTCGACCATCTGGCGTGGAGTAGGTTCGTAGTCTTCCGGGCTGTTGCCCGGCCGGACCATAGTCTCTATATTGAATTTCTTACCGGCAATTTGTTCTGCAAAATAACGTAAAGGCTCTATGGTTACCATGATCGTGCCTCTTTTGCGACTTTCAGGACTCTTGCAGGAAATCAGTCCGAAGCAACTCAAGCAAAGAATAAATAATATTTTTTTCATAAAGTTGTCAGTTTCTTCCTTTACCATGGAAAGATCAGCGCTGCTCCATAAACGATGACAACATAGCGGAGTACCTTTCCTATTGTGATGCTGGTTACTGATATTGCCGGATTAGCTCGCATGTAGCCCAGAAGTATCGTGATGGATGTACCGATAAAGGGGAGGAAAGCGAAGAAACCTATCCAAGCCCCGCGTCCGGACATGATCTTTCGTGCTTTACCTAAGTTTTTCGGTTTTACATGTAAATATTTCATGGTCCATTCCACTTTCCCGAGTCTTCCAATGCTATAGTTGAGCATGGATCCTCCTACATTCCCCAGTGAAGCATAGATGAGGAGTTCCCACGGTTTTAGTCCTGCGGCAATGAACATAACTAGTAAGGCTTCGCTGCTGAAAGGTATGAAACTCCCAGCCAGGAGAGCTCCTACGAACATTCCCCAGTATCCCCAACTGTTCAGAAAATCAAAGAAGGTCCCCATAGATTATAGGCGGTAAGAGCGATGGCAATAACAGTGATTATGCAGAATGTAATATTTGATGCTCTTGTACGGCTCAAGGCAATGAAGTGAGCAATCAGTGGGGCAGTATTCACAATCAGAACAGGCAGAAGTTGATTGTACAGACGGGGTAAAAGTAGAATGAATATGATGGTTAAGATCTCCATCGTGCAGAATATCTCATAGAGCATCCGTGTACGTATCTTGTCCTTGTAAGTGCTTCTGATGAAATGAGCAATACCCATGATGCCTAATAGAATCATGAATAGAAAGGTGAAGATCTGATAACTGGAAAGGTTCTCTATCTGCAAAAATCCTTGAAAGTTGCCTAATTCAGAAAAATGTCTGAAGATTTCCATGAGAGAATTGGTGTAGATAGCATAGCCGCCATAGAGCCAGTAGGGAAGGATCAGACCAAGCAAAGAAGCCCAGAAAGTACGCCAACTTAATCCCATGATCTTACTGCCAAAGAGGATCCATAGAAAGGGTACATAATAGAGAATCTGTATAAAGAAAAGGGATGCGATGCTTATGGTAAGAAAAGAATAGAAGACCCATCTGGTTGCTCTCTTGTCCTGATAAGCATTGAAAAGTAGTAGATAGGTGAGGGTTGAACTGATCCCGATGACCCAGACAGAGACTTGGTCAAACAGGAAACTGGACATCACTGTTAGAATAAGAAAAGAGCAGGATACCATCCTGCTGTAGATACGTATCAGTGCATTCCGGTTGTTTAGTTCTGCCATGAAATAAGTGTTTGCCACCATTAAGGCAAAGGAAAGCCACAATCCGCGACTGACGAGTCCTCCTGCCAGCCATACTATGATGCTGTAGAGGGCAGCTAAAGGCAGGGCATACCGGCTTTCTGCAATTCTGTTTTGTAATCTCTTCCTTCTGTGCATAGTCTGCTAAAATATCCTTTTATTATTCTAGCCATTAAAGGTTCAACAGGTAGACAAGACACTATAGGTCTTGTCCGATGTCTTTGCGATAATACTGATCCTTCCAATAGATCTTTGCAACTTCTGTATAACTTTTACGCAAGGCTTCTTCTTTGTCCTTTCCCAGGCTGACCACTGAGAGAACCCGACCTCCATCTGTGACAACCTGACCGTCCTTAAGTGCTGTACCACTGTGGAAAACGATACTGTCCTTAACTTGGTCCAATCCAGTTATAGGGTATCCCTTCGTGTATTCCTGTGGATAACCGCCACTGGCAAGCATGACGCAGGCAGCAGCATGAGGGTCAAATTCTGTCTGGTATTTGTCCAGATCACCTTTGGCAACTCCTTCAAAGAGGTCTACGATGTCTGTTTTCAACCGAAGCATGACACTTTGCGTTTCCGGATCGCCCATGCGACAATTGTATTCGATGACCATCGGCTCGCCTTTTACATTGATCAAACCAAAAAAGATAAAACCTTTATAGTCAATATTTTCTTCTTTCAGGCCTTTGACGGTAGGGCGGATAATACGGTCTTCCACCTTCTTCATCCAGGCCTTGTCAGCGAAAGGTACTGGAGAGATGCTTCCCATACCGCCGGTATTCAGTCCCGTGTCATGTTCTCCAATGCGTTTATAGTCTTTTGCTTCAGGGAGGATCTGATAGTGTTCTCCGTCAGTCAGGACAAAGACGGAACATTCGATACCACTGAGGAATTCCTCAACCAGCACAGAAGCACTGGCATTGCCAAACATTCCGTTGAGCATCTCCTGAAGGTCTTTCTGGGCTTCTTTCAGACTGTTGACGATAAGCACGCCCTTTCCAGCAGCCAGTCCATCAGCTTTCAGAACGTATGGAGGCTGAAGGGTATCAAGGAAATGGAGACCTTCTTGAATATGGGCACTATCGAAGGTCTGATACTGTGCTGTAGGGATATGATGGCGCAGCATGAATCCCTTTGCAAAATCTTTAGAACCTTCGAGTTGGGCTCCCTTTGCAGAGGGACCTATAAACATGATATTGCATGTTCTGGGATCATTCTTGAAGGAGTCTGTGATACCGTTTACCAAAGGTACTTCCGGTCCGACAACAATCATATCAATGCCTTTTTCTATGGAAAAGTCTTTGATCTGGTCGAAATCGTTTTCATCCAGATTGACATTTTCTCCTACTGTCATAGTACCTGCATTGCCCGGAGCGATGTACAGTTTTTCCGTTTTCTTACTTTGTGCAATCTTCCATGCCAGTGCATGTTCCCGGCCGCCACCTCCTAACAATAGTATCTTCATAGCTCTTATATCTTTATAATATTGACAATTATGGTTTCCGTTTTATGTTCTTTATTTTTGTATGTCAGGTTTCTGACTATATTTCGGATCAGACGGTAGATAGTCAAAGAAATACTGGCTGATTCTTTCATGGAGATGCGTGCTCTGGTGCCCGCGCATGTTATGTGGCTCTCCGGGATAGACGAAGAAATCTGGTTGTGTCCCGGCTGCGATGCAGGCTTTCAGGAAAGAAAGTTCATTTTGTGGCAATACCACAGGATCATTGGTACCCATGATGATTTCCAGTTTCCCTTTCAGATCTTTGGCTTTATACAGCAGGCTGGTCTGCTTATAACCTTCCGGGTTTGTCTGTGGAGTATCCATATAGCGTTCACCATACATGACCTCGTAGAATTTCCAGTCGATTACCGGTCCCCCCGCAACGGCGACCTTGAAAACGTCAGGGTAATTAGTCATCAGGGAGATGGTCATGAATCCACCGAAGCTCCAACCGTGGACACCGATTCTGTCAGCATCTACGTATGGGAGTGATTTCAGGAAAGCTACCCCCTTCATCTGATCTTTCATCTCTTCCTGTCCCAGATGCCGGAAAGTGACCTGCTCAAATGCTTTACCGCGATTTTCGCTGCCTCGGTTATCAAGGATAAAGAGCAGGTAGCCATGTTCAGCCATATAGGTTTCCCATCCTCTTGAACAGTAATGCCAGCGTGCATCCACAAGATGAGCATGGGGACCTCCATAGACATAAACGATTGTCGGATATTTCTTTGTCGGGTCGAAATGAACAGGTTTTACCATGCGATAATAGAGGTCCGTTACTCCGTCAGCAGCTTTGATTGTACCGCATTCATAAGTAGGAACGGTATATCCCTTCCATGGATCTGCGGCTGTAAAATAGGGGGTACGATGACCGTTTTCTGTATCTACGATAGCTATCTTCCGTGGAATAGTCGGGGTAGAATAGTTGTCAAAGATATATCTTCCGCTTGTACTTGCAGAGCCATTGTGCCATCCAGCTCCATTATCATCCATCAAGGCCCGTTTACCATTATCCAGATCTACGATGAATACATCTTTCTGGATGGGACTGCATTCATTGGATTCAATGATGACAGAATGATGCTTTGGAATGAAACCGAGGAAATTCAGTACCTCCCATTTTCCAGAGGTGATCTGTTTGAGTTGTTCACCTTTCGTGTTGAAGAGATAGAGATGGTTATAGCCGTCTTTTCTGCTTTGTATAAGAAATTCCCCGGAATTCCATGGCAGAAACACGATAGGATGTAAAGGTTCTACATATTTAGCATCCGTTTCCCTGTACAGTTCAGCTATTTTATCACCAGTCTGAGCATTGTAACTGACCAGACGGCAGTCATTCTGATCACGGTTTAATTCAAACATGTAGATCGTCTTGTTGTCCGGACTCCATGCAATATTTGTAAAATAGCGGTTTGTGGGGTCACCTGCTTTCAGATAGACGATGCTTCCTGTCTTCAGGTTATAGACTCCTACAGTTACCTTATGAGAAGTCTCGCCTGCCATGGGATATTTTTCCGGAGCAGGTGTAGCCATTCTGCTTTGCCCTTTGGCAGGTGTCCATTCTATTTCCGGAATGTCTACCAGGGGATAATCGGTTACCATGCTCTGGTCCATGCGATAGAAGGCCAGTTGCTGCCCATCCGGACTCCAGAATGTGCCTTTGGAAATTCCGAATTCATCACGGTGGACACTCTGTCCATAGACGATATCTCGTGACCCGTCAGTAGTCAACTGGCGTGTCTTTCCTTTAGTATCTGTGACATAAAGTTGATTGTCCTTGACGAAAGCAACAGCTTTGGAAGCAGGGCACCATTCCTGATGAGTTTCTCCGATGCTGCATTGATGCCATACAATCTTTCCTGTCTTGAAATTTACCAGCAGTCTTTCTTTTGATGTTTGTACCAGTACGAAACTTTTGTTGGCGTAGGGGAATATAACATGGTAAAGGGAATGCACCTTACAGGAGTCTGTTGCTCCGATCCAATGGTTCAACTTTTTCAGAGTAAAGAGAACATGCTCTTTTCCTGTAGTTTTATTGATGGTATAACAGGCTTCCAGTTCCTGGCGGATAAGTTGGTCACCCCACCATGTCGTCCACCGGTTTTCTGGGGTCATGTTGGAATAATTGTTACCCCCGAAGTTTAAATCTTCCAGTGTTAGTTCCTTATGAGATACTGTTTTCGTTTGTGCTGATGCAGTCAATGCAGTTACTAATAAAAAGATTAGTAAAAATCTATTCTTCATCATTATCTTTCTTGAAGTTGTTGGATTTGCGTGGTCTCCCGTCATATTGGCCTCCCCTTCTCAGGCCTTGTCCATCGCGGCTGTTGCTTGAACTCTCTTTAGTACTTCGGTAACGGTAATCGCCAAATCTTCTGTCTTTCTGTATGTGGTCGTCATGATTCCATCTCTGGTCATCATGGTTACCCCTGAAACTTTTCCTTCTGTCGTCATGGTCTCTTCCGAATTTCCGGTCATTATGATCATCACCGAATCTTCTCTCGTCCCGGTCATGGTCTCTTCCGAATCTCCGGTCATTGTGATCATCACCGAATCTTTTCTCGTCCCGGTCATGGTCTCTTCCAAATCTCCGGTCACCTTGATCGCGAAGACTCCTATGTTCTTCTCTTTCGCGCCTTTTCTCCTCAAGGATTGAATGAAAATGGAATGAGCGGATGTCCCCACCTTCATTTTCTTCTTGGCCTTCGTCAAAATCCTTCTTGAAGTCACGATGTTTCTTGAAACGTCTTTCGGACATTTCTTCTCTTTCCTGATCTGTTTTTACAACTCCTCCCTCGGAGCGGAAGTCTTTCATTCTTCCGTCGAAGATACTATACTTCCGGAACTCGCATTCCAGGCTGCCATTATAAAGTGGAATCTTAATAGAAGGTTTCAGTCCGATCTGATCGAAGCACTCTTCACGATAGCTGACAATCCAGGCATCATTTCCCTGAAAGGCATGTTTGAGTCTCTCGCCGATCATCTTGTAAGTTCCTAGAAGATCAGGAGTGGATATACGTTCACCATAGGGAGGATTCATCACAATGATGCTCTTTTCAGCAGGCCTCTTAAAGTCTTTGAAATCCGCCTGCTCTAAGGTAATATCCTTGCTCAGACCAGCGGCTTTGATATTGAGTTTGGCTGTATTCACAGCTTTCATGTCTATATCATAGCCATAGATATGATGAGTAAAATCTTGTTCTTTACTATCATCATTATAGATTTTATCGAAAAGTTCCTGATTAAAGTCTGGCCATTTTTCGAATGCGTAGCCTTTGCGGAAAATACCCGGTGACATATTATGAGCGATAAGATCTGCTTCGATAAGTAATGTGCCGGAACCGCACATCGGATCTATAAAATCGCACTCTCCGTGCCAGCCCGTCTGGAGAATCATTCCTGCTGCAAGTACCTCATTGATCGGAGCTTCAACACTCTCCTGACGATAACCGCGACGATGCAGACTTTCGCCACTGGAATCCAGGGATAGAGTAGCATCTTCATCAGCGATATGGATATTGAATCGTATATCAGGATTGCTTACACTGATATTCGGACGTGTTCCTGATTTCTCCCTGAACCAGTCTGTGATGGCATCCTTGACCCGATAAGTGACAAAGAGTGAATTACGGAAATTATCTGAATAGACTACAGAATCTATAGCAAAAGTTTGATGATTATCCAGATATTGATCCCAGTTGAGTTTCTTTACTTCATCATAAACTTCATCAGCTGAGTGTGCCTTAAAGTGCTTGATGGGTTTTAAAATACGGATGGCAGTATGCAATTGGAAATTAGCACGGTACATCATTTCCTGATCACCCGTGAAAGATACCATTCGTCTACCTTGTTGTACATTATGGGCACCTAACCCTGTGAGCTCTTGAGCCAAAACCGGTTCAAGACCCATAAAAGTTTTGGCGATGAGTTCAAATTCCTGTTCCATTATTAAATTCTAAGTCTAAATTGAGATTTTCTTTTTTATCTTTCCTATATTTCTTTGTGTGAGGGGCCATATCTTTGGTTACCCAGACATTGGCACCTATAGTGCAGCCTTTTCCTATTGTGATTCTGCCGAGTAAAGTGGCGTTGGCATAAATGATGACATCATCTTCGATGACCGGATGGCGGGGAATACCCTTAATCGGATTTCCCTTGGCATCAAGTGGAAAACTCTTTGCACCTAAGGTCACCCCCTGATAGAGTTTGACGTTTTCACCGATCTTGCAAGTAGCTCCGATCACAACTCCCGTGCCATGGTCTATGGTAAAATATTTGCCGATTGTTGCTGACGGATGGATGTCTATTCCAGTTTCAGAATGGGCCAGCTCCGTCATCATCCTAGGGATTAAAGGTACATTGAGCAGTAATAGTTCATGTGCCACACGATAGTTGGTCAAGGCTTTGATAACCGGATAGCAGGAAATAACCTCCTCATAACTGTCAGCAGCCGGGTCGCCGTTATAGGCGGCGATGACATCCGTAGCCAGGATTTTGCGTATCTCAGGCAATTTGGAAATCAATTCGGCCGTTATCTTTTCTGCTTTATCATGTTTTATGGAGAGATTCCTGAAGCATTCCTCGTCGCCCTCTTCGATAGGTTGCATAAAGCACAAGCCCGCAAGAATCTGGTCAGAGAGCAGATTGTGCAATCTTTCTACGTCAACGCCCATCTGGTATTTGATAGTCCTGAAATTGACGTGTGATTTTCCGAAATAACCTGGAAAGAGGATGGATCGTAATAGTGAAATGATTTCTTCAAGTGTCCTGCTTGAAGGGAGTGGATTCCCCACTCGTTGCTGATGGAAAAGTCCTTTTAAAGCTTCAGGCTTGGAAAGGGCCTCTATTGTATCAGTTAATTTATGAGTCCAATCAATTTTACTCATTAAAATGGTGTATCAATAATTTCTTGCAAAGATACAAAAAAAACAGATACCTCCACATGTAATTTCCAAAAAGTGAAGGGCGATTACAGACAAATCAGTTATACAGCAATAGAATCTATGAAAAGCAATAACCGGTTAATGACATTCACGGTACTTACTCCTGAATCAAAGTCGAGAGAGACCAGATTGAGTTCAGGGTAGAGTTTATGCAATTTCTTTTCAATACCTTTGGATACCACTTGATTGGCAATGCAACCGAAAGGTTGAAGACTGATGACATTCTTTATTCCATCACGAATATAACTGATGATATCAGCCGGCAGAAGCCATCCTTCGCCGAACTGGGCTGCCATCGATACTATACCCTTTACCTGTCTGGCATCATTGTAAATATTACTGAACGGACGGAAGTAACGGAATCGTGAAGCAACCTTGTTGAACTTTCTGACATGTTTCCCAATGAGAGTCTGATAGATGCTATTAATAACGAAATCCGGTGTGCGAGAGCAGGTCAGGCGGAGGTGTTTCCTGACTTCAACGTTAACGAATTCCTGGAGAAAGAAGGGAGTTAACAGTGGCGGGACTACTTCAATCCCCTTGGATATGATATGCTTCTCAATGAATTCATGTGAGAATGGATTGAACTTCAGGAAGATTTCTCCTACGATACCTACCTTAGGAACTTCCTTGCAGACTGCGTGCCGGTTAAATTCTTCTGCGGCTTTGCTCAATAGTTTGACAACACCTTTAGAGTCGTTGTTTTGAATATGTTTTCCTACAGCATCCAGGTATTTCTTTCTTAATCTCATAGCTATTCCAGGTTGATCTTCGCGAACAACGGTAGCATTGAACATTTCAGAAATGGCATCTCCGAAAAGAAGGCTGTTGATGATAATATTGGCATATTTCTTCCATGGAATGTTAAATCCTTCCTGTTCATTTTCTTCCCCGCCGTCTTCATGTGCCGTCACTCCAAGTGTAACCAACGGAACATCTTTGAAGCCGTTGGCAACCATTGCCCGTTTGATCAGTCCGGCATAGTTGGTCGCACGGCATTGTCCTCCTGTCTGGCTCATGGCAACTGCTGTGTTTTGCAGATCATACTTTCCACTTTG
>Ga0172377_10002241_pt1 | contig 19755 bp, 35 predicted proteins | sample Pumphouse3metaG_FD_119749 | JGI IMG/M metagenome (GOLD analysis project Ga0172377, IMG submission 119749) | Leachate microbial communities from a municipal landfill in Southern Ontario, Canada - Pumphouse #3 metaG | ecosystem: Engineered > Solid waste > Landfill > Unclassified | place: Canada...
AAATAATATATTCTTTCTCCCATCAGGGTTGTAAAATATTTCTAACACCTCTTCCTTTACTTTCATTCCTGTTTCCCTTCTGTATCGCTCTACAATCAATTCCTATACAATTACCCCTCCCTCTCCCCCATTTATCTCTAGAATGCGCACACAACGCTTTATAGGCCCATTTAAAGCATGTCTAATGATACAATTCCTTCTTCATCGTATAATACTGTATAACTGTACAATGTTTTAACTAGTTTATAATATTGTTTATTCTTTTCATTGTATACCTTCATCACGTCCCCTACACTAAGCTTCTTCCAATCTGAAACATACAAATAATAATCTTCTCTACCCACTTTCACCTTCAACCAATCATAGATACACTCTGTATCAGCTACCACCATTGTATACCACGGCATACTAAGCTTCTCACACCTCACCAACTGATCTCTATTAAATAACTTCAACTCACTACCACTCGTCTTATAAACCATTTGAAATACTGTCGCATTCGGTTCTTTAAGAAACAACCTTTCTCCTATTTTTTTATTTCGGAATATATTAACAATCTCTTCGTACTCGTCCAATCCATTACACGACACAACCACCCGCATTTCGTATGCATCAGTTTCCAACGAACTCAACCCATTCAATATAATAAAATATTCACTCATAACATATCCTCAATATAATTCCTACACTCCTTAAACACAATACCACTCTCCAGTTTACCACCCTTCCATACTACACCACTCTTATACTCGTCTGATAAACCATTCCAGCCTTTCCCAATATCATTCAACATTCCCTTCACTTCTTCTACACTCTTTCCATGCAGTTCTCTGTGACTAAAATGTGCTTGCCCCATTCCCTGTACACTGTTACGCATACAATCCTGTTGTCTCCAAATGAAATAATTCACTACTTCTTCCTTAGATAAATTAAATACCCTACTATCAAATAACCCTAAAGCATGATTAATTCCATAATAATGGTTCCAAGCAATATTGAAGTGTGCTGTAGCTATACTACTAGATACCGATACCAACTTTTGTACGTTGTACCCATACCAACAATCTGTCTCCACACTCTCCCAATCTTTCAATAATAAACTTATTTCATCACTCTGCATATATCCAAACACACAACCTTGTACACTTGAACACACTTCTTGTAGTGTACGTTTCATTGTATTCTGTAGTCTTCCATCAAAAGGCTTATCTAATCCTTTTGTAAATGTATGAAAGGCTTTCCCATCTAATCGAATGATTACAGGACTCTTACGCATTAAATAAGATTGTGTCACAGCTTCGTATCGTTTCATTCTATCTGATAGCGTCATGTATTTCTCCATAATTATAACACTGCTCTAACGTATGCGTTAGGACTTATCAATATTGATTAATTAATATTGATTAATCAATATTCTCTTAATATATCATAGACTGTATTATTCTGTCAAGATCATTCATAGTTTCCTAACACCCACAGTTTCCTAACGTATTCCTGTTATATTTTGTTATAATAATTAACGTATACGTTAGGATTATAAACATAACGTCTCTTTGATTGTGGCTATATACAATTTTTAAATATATTGTATTAGTATACAAGACAATTTATTTACATTCTATTCAGAATACCACCATATACTACCCTTGTATACAATATAAAATATTCCTGAATATATTATGAATAAATATGAAAAATTGTACGTGTATTCAAAAAGTGTTACATACCAACGGTTTTTAACACAATTTCCCATATTTTCCCACAATTTTTTCATATTTTTATTAAAAATCACACAATATTGTTATATTTTCCCACAATTTCTTCATTTTATTAAAAATCTCAAAAATTCATCAAAAATATCATTTAAATTTTCCTTTAAAATCAATAACTTACCATTGAGCTATTTAAGGTATTTTATTAAATCTTTATAAATCAATAACTTAGAAATATCAAAAATCATAAAAAATGATTTAAAAACAGTGGACCGCCCTTGCATTATTTTGCAAAAGTGATTAAAAACCGTAGAAAAAGTTAATCTGAATGATATTTAACTATGTTTTTAATAGGGTATAGGATACGCCTTGGCTAGTTTACATGAAAATCATATTGTTGTCAAGGGGTTTATTGAATATTATTCAGGATAGTTTCATTAGGATATGGTAGACTGGGCAGGAGGACGGAAAGCTATACGTCATAACGTCCTAATTGAGCTATAATCAGTCTGCTATAGGGAAAAATGACACTTTTTATAGCATTTTTGACAATTTTCTTATAAATCAATAACTTACCAATTGAGCTATAAAATAGAGTGGTGATGGTTCTTTGCTCCTATAGGGGAAAAGTTAATACATTAGAAACATCTAATATACGATTTCCTTATAAATCAATAGCTTAGGAGTATTATGAATGAAATATGAATAGATTTTGGTTAATTTATATAGAATTTTGTAATATTTTGTGGTATTATTGGCGGAAAATCTTTGCTCCTATAGGGGAAAAGTTCATTTTTTGGCTTAGGTAGTGGGTTTTGTAAATTGTGGGTTAAGGGGGAGTGGTGTATTATATTGGAAATTAATTTAAGGAGTGAAGGATATGGAAATTGGAGAATTAATTGAGGAAATGGGAATTATAAATGGAAATTATTCCTATTCCAGAGGTATTGTACAATATGATAATGGTGATACGTTAATGGATAGTAAGATTCCAGTGGAACATTTTGTTAATAATTATATTTTAAATTGAGGATGATATGGAAAAGCAATGGCAGACTGATTGTAGTGTATTAGATGGTAGTCCTGTATGGGCTAGGTATCGTAATGAATATTATAGTTATAGGAAAAACCGTAAGGAACCTTATTGGGTATATTGGTGTACTGTTACAAAAGCATGGTATACTACATTAGGGGATAAGATTGAGCCGGAAGAATTTTATTGTTAATTGAATTAGTATTAAGATGATAGTTATATGAAACGGATTGATTAATTTTATTCCATTTTCTGGTCATATGGAACAGATTGTTCATGGTAATGAAATTGTATAATCCGTCGATGACATTGGTACAGGCGATGGTGGTATAGACTGTATTATTTAAATTAGGATTAATGGATACATTTGTTAGTCTATGGGACATATTGAAATAATTGTATACTTTCTCTTTAATGAATTGTAGGTTTGCTTTCCATGTATGATACAATTCGATTTTAATTTTGATTCTGGAATATTGTGGATTAGGGTTATTAACTAATTGGATATAGCCGTCACCATCAATTAATCCTATGAACAGAGCGATCCATTGTTCATCTGTTAAATTATATTGTGAGAAATCGGGTGGGGTATAGGTTTTAGTGGAATTGATTTGAAAAATGTTTGTTAAGATTGGGACGACATCTGAATTGACGCATGTAAGGTGACAGGTATTTTGTTTATTAGGAGATTTAGTAATTCCTATATTAGCAGTGCTGTTGACATATGATTTAAATTCTTCTAAGATGTGTTGATCTGTGACAGACACGTCTAGTCTAAGTGTATTGCCGCGTTTATGGAAGTGTCCATCAGCTAGGAGAAATCCTATCCAGTATGTAGACTGTAAGCTTCCATCTAATAATATTTCAATTTTATTTTTACGTTGATGGCCTTTAGGTTTCTTTATTCCTAATTTGAAAGCTTTTTGGTTGACAGATGCTGGGGAACGTTGTAATATGTTTCCTATAGCTTTAGCTGAGTGTGTGGAGAACAGTGATTTAATAATGTTTATATCGTGTTCAGAGAATGGTAATCTTGTTAAGGGTTTGTTCATTGTGATAGGACTATAATTGTTGTGTGGTTGAGGTATTAATTTTAACATAATTTTGGAGAATTATCAAATGTTGATTCCTAGTAGTAATGGACCTGTTGAAGTGTCGAATAGCATGGGAAGTAGTAGTTTTAGTATTGCTATGAATGCGAAGGCGTTTCGCACGTTGTCGGATAGTCTTTATCAGAACAAGATTGGTTCAATTGTGCGTGAGATTTGTTGTAATGCTGTGGATGGTCATATTGCGAATGGTAATGTGGCTCCGTTCAGTGTTCATCTACCTGATGCTTTTGAACCTTGGTTTAGTGTTAGGGATTATGGTATTGGATTGTCTCCTAATGCTATCGAAACAGTATTCACAAAATACTTTGAATCTACGAAAGATCAATCTAATGAAATGATTGGATCGTTCGGATTAGGGGCAAAGTCACCATTTAGTTATAGTGATAATTTTACTGTAACGTCTGTAACGGGTGGTATTAGTCGTGCGTATTCTGCTTATATTGCGGAAGATGGATTGCCACGTATTGATTTGATGGCAGAATTTGAGAGTGATGTTTCTACGGGAGTAGAGATTAAGATTGGAGTGAAGCCGGAAGATTTTAATAAATTTCGTGATGAATTGAAGGATCAGCTAAGGTTTTTTGAAACGAAGCCGGAGGTATTGAATAGTAATTATTTTTCATGGCATCCTGATTTTGGTGATACGGTATTTGAGAGTGAGAATATTGTAATTTACAGTCGTTCTCCCGGATACTATGATACGAAGGCGTATATTGTGCAGGGTAATGTTGGGTATCCGTTGGATGTGTCACAATTGAAGGATAAAGTAAGCGATGTTAATTTAAATATTTTGAAGGGATTTCAGAATAATATTGTAGTATACAAGTTTAATATTGGAGAGATTGGTGTAACGGCATCACGCGAAGCAATTGAATACAATAAATTCACGGTAGGGAATATTGATTCTCGAATTGACATTATTCGTGAGGAATTGAATGAGTATGTGATGAAAGAGATTGCCAATCTTGATACGCCGTGGAACAAGGCTAAGTTTCTGAATAAGCATCAGGTATTGCGAGAGATTGCTGTAGCGGCTGGAATCGAGATTGAAGGAGCGAATATTGTTAATAGTCGTACAGGAACATATACATTTAATTTTATTTCTGCATTGTGTAAAACGGATGATAAAGGGAAGGAATACCATGTTGGATACGTGAAGAATTGTTATACGAATAAGCCATGTAGTTCTAGTATTGCGCCGTTTGAAAATACTAAAGAAATTATATTTGTTCGTGATACAGCCAATCGTCCTTCTATTCGTGTGAAGTATTATTGTAACGAACACGGGATCAGTTTGGATTCTGCCCGAGAAGTGGTGTTGCATGATCGTGGCAGTGCGGGTGAAATATTGGATAAAGTGAAAAATGCTTTGGGTGGATACGATAATGTTGTATTGGTATCCAGTATTGAATTGCCTAAGAACGTTTCGGACAATAGGGAATATAAGACGTATGTTCGTCCGAAGTATTATGCTGCTAATGGATCATTCAATGATTACATTAGGAATTGGTCTAAGGAATATGAGAATTTGAAGGAGATTGAAGATGAAATGCTTTATGTAGTGATTGAAGATATGCGTGTCATTGATAAGCCGTTGCAGCATTCTAGTTTGAGGGCTGGTGCATATTCTAGTCTTTCAATCATGCAAGCATTGGTTAGTAGCAATATGCTTAATAAAGCTGATATTCCAGAATTGATCGCTATTCGTGCAGCGGATGTAAAGCGTATTGAAGGAAAGGATAATTTTATTAGTTTGAATGATTATGTTGTAAAGACACTAGACGGAATCAATTTTGAAGCATTGAAGGTAAAGCTAAAGCATAATACGATTCTTAAGCGTGCTGATAGTATTTTGGGAACGTATGTGACGGATGAATTGATTTCAGAATTGACGAGTGAGAGTGTGCTGACAAAGGTGGCTTCATTTTTAAAGAGGAAAGTGGATACCAATGCATCAAGCCAATATTATTCTCTATCTAATATGTTTAATATTGGAGGAACGTGTGGGAAGCTGGATGAATCATTGCACAAGGTAAAGGAGAATTTGCTTAAGCGGTATCCGATGTTGGCGATGGTCAATGTACGTTGGCATGAAAACAAGCCGACTGCTAAACAATTTGCTGATTATATTAGGATGGTGGATGCTGCTTGACAAACGTGATAAGTGTGGTATTATACTAGGGCTGGTGAGATTCCAGCCCACCTTTTCAATTTTTGGAGAAAAATATGTCAAAGTTTAATTACATTCTTGGTAGTGATGGGATTACAGTTTTTATTGATGCTAAGTCGTATACTGTAAATCGTGCTGCTCAAACATTTAATATGGTTCTAAATGCTGTAAAGGGTGATGACGTAGATGCCCTACGTGATGCTCTTGATATTCGTAAGGGTATTGTTAATTCACTTAATGCTACGTCCGATAAGGTTCGTATTGAAGGGAATAAGATTTTTTATGGTCAATATGAGGTTACTGGTCTAATCACTTCACGAATTTTTGAAATGATTAATTTGAACCTTAGTGTCAAGCCGATGATTAGGTTTCTTGAAAATCTGCAAGAAAATCCTTCATTCCGGGCTGTAAATGAATTGTTTGGGTTTCTGGATGCTTGTAAGCTCCCTATTACGGAAGATGGACATTTCCTAGCGTATAAACGTGTTCGTGGAGATTATCTGGATTGTTATTCAGGGACAATGGATAATAGTGTTGGTAAGGTATTGGAAGTTTCACGTAATCAAGTAGACGAAGATAGTGAGCGTACTTGTTCGTATGGATTGCATGTTTGTTCGTATGATTATTTGCGGCATTTTAATGGAGATCGTATTGTAGTCTGTAAGGTAAACCCACGAGATGTATGTGCCATTCCCAAAGATTACAATAATTCCAAGATGCGTGTATGCCGTTATGAAGTAGTGGATGAGATTCCAGTTGTTGACTATAGTCCGTCAAGAACGATCCCTGATTTTTATACAGAAGATTATTCAAACGAAGATTGGACAGAAGATGAAGATGATTGGACAGAAGATGAAGATGATTGGACAGAAGATGAAGATGATTGGACAGAAGATGAATATGGTTGGACAGAAGATGAAGATGATGTTTACGATTGTTCTTTTGGTGATGATTCAAGAGAGACAGTAGTTTCACAGCCTAGTTCGGTGTCAGATGATGAAGTGCGGTATATTCGTGTATTGCTTGATGAGGGAGAATCTTTAGCACAAATTTCAAGGGAAACAGGATGGTCCACACGAACAATTGCACGTATTCGAGATGGCGAACGATACGCTGATGTACAATAAGAAAATGGGGGCCATCCGGCCCCCATTTTCATTCTGGAAAATATCTTCTTATTTCTTTTTCTATTAATGAAACGGGAATATAAAAAGGCTTTTTAACAAGAGTAATATTAATGATATTATCCCCCACATAATACAATCCTTCTATTCCTTTCCCGGAAAATGTGCCAGAAGAACAATCCCCTTTAAATTGTCCTGAATTAGATTCAATTTCTTTTTTGATATAGGCAATGACAATATCAGGGTCTTGTTTTAGAATGATTGAAAATGTGTGCATTATATTTCTCCCATAATTATTTAGGTTAATATGAGCATTAATTTTAAACGATTAACACATGCTATAGCATTATTCAAGCAACATGGCTTTATTAGTAAAGAACGATCTTTATACGAAGGTAAATTATCTTCTAAAGAATTATTGATTAATTCTTTTAATAATGGTTCTACAGAAATTCGAAGTAATATTACATTTGCTGAATTAATGTTAAAAACATTAGAAGAGCATGATCATACAGAATTTACAAAAAAGTGCTTGAATGCCGTTTTACATGATATCCCTAACTCGGAAGGATACATTGCAGTCATTCCAGAAATTTATTCTAAATTGGTAGGACGTAATAATCTGTTATCTAAGATAACAAAGCCTAACGAATTTTTGGAAGACATTAGAATATTTGAAGGAACTGTTACAGTATTAATGCAAGATAAATGGAATAAAGCATATGTTGTTGGAGACACAGGACACCTATTGACATTTTATGAGAAGAAACGTAAGCTACCAATTGGAGACAACATGTTTATTAAGGGAACTGTACAGAAATATATTCTGGCTCAAGACCCTTGGGAAACACGATTAAGGAATGTAAAATATGTTTAAGAGTGATATTCCACTATTTCTTGATAGTGATGGAGTATTGGCGGATTTTGCATCGTATGCAATGAAGCATTACGGTGTGCTGCCTGATGGAATGGAAGGAAAAGAGAAAAAGGAATTTTGGAAGTGGGTGCAGTATCATAATGATAATGTTGAGCCATTCTTTCTGAATCTGCCTAAGATGGTGGACGCAGATAAACTTTTGAATTATTGTCTTTATTCGTTTAAGAATGTTAAAATCTTAACAGCTACAGGACACATGCCCAAAGATGTAAAGCAACAGAAAATTGCATGGTATGAAAAACATTATCCGCACATGGAAGTTATCACAGTACGTAAGAGCGAGAATAAAGCAGAGTATGTGACGGAAGGAGCAATCTTGATTGATGATCGTTCCAAGAGCATTGATCCATGGGTAGCTCAGGGTGGGATAGGTATTTTACATACAGATGCAAATTCCACAATAACAATGTTATCAAAAATTATTTAAGGAACACAAATGAGCGATTTAATGACAACAGAACAAATTATTTCATTGCTTCCAGATTGGATCAAGAATGACGTGGATCTATTGAGAAAATTTAAAGATATGATGACAGACGTTCTATGGATCATTAACATGTCTGTAAAAATGAAAAATTGTTATGATCTAGGAATTGTTAAAATAAATGATAATTCAGATTTTAAAGGAATCTGGGTTTATGCTATTAATGATTATACAAATGATAATACGTTGTTGACAGATAAACAATTTTTAGCTAATATTGAAGCGTATATTCGTTTTAGTCCAGAGTATTTTCCAAAATCTTTTGAACGATTTGGTGTGGTGAGGTTAATGAATGTATCAAAATTCCGTAAGGTAAGTAAAATTGCAACCTCTGATGAATTGAAAGAATGGAATGCAAATATTGAATCAGCTACCATAAACGAAGGATGGAACAGGTTAAATAATGTTATTACACGGGAGCGTCCATATTCATTAGAATTGTTTTCTATGGTGGATGGAGAACGTGAGATTAACAAGCTGACATTTGAAACATTAGAAGAAGCTATTCAATATAAGGAATCTCTATGAAATACCCATTTATGATTATTCATGATCGTAACTATAATCTAATTCAAAATGAAGAAGATTTAATTAATGTATCTTTTGATATTTTAAAATTTGAGGCTTACCAATATTAATTATAATTATTCAGGAACCTCATCAGGAATGGTGGGGTTTCCTTCATCATCAAAATTAGATAAAACTTCCAATGGGTCGGCACAGAACACATAGTCTGTCCAAGCCCATTTACATAGATAAAATGGTGGCCCAGCTATTCCTCCAAATAGATCGACAATAAGGACTTCATTGTAATCTTGCCAGTATACCTTGCCAACGTATCGCTGAAGTTCCTTCAAATACATTTCCAAATATTCATCAAGAAATTCTTTATCCATGTCATTCACCTATTTTGAATATTTATGCTCTCTAAACGGCATGATAAATATGTATTGCATGTTGTCGAATCATATTATAAAATGGGGTGGATGGACGGATGAAGATACAGAATTTATTGGAAGCAGAAATTAAGGTTCCACAATCAACATACAAAGAAGCTATGTCTGTTGTATGTTCAGATCATTTCTCAAGAATCGTTTCCTTCTTATTGAAAGATGATGACAATTTTGATCTATATTTAAAGATAAAACCTATTATCAAACAATATCAAAACAAATATGGCAATTTTACGGTGTATGAAGATTATTTGGATAATGATACATTATCGCATGATCTAGTATTTTCTATGAAAGAAGTAGAAAAGCGTTATTTTATGAAAGGTCAACGTAAGATAGGTAACAGAATAATAAAAATACGTGTTGTATACGGAGACGGGCCGAAAGGGGAATACGATCCCGAAAATAAAACAATCACAGTGGAATCCCCTAATAGTCAATCGATCAGATATTTTGCAAATAATTCCAAATATATTCCTTCATTGATTACACAAGTGGAAGGAGTAGTGCATCATGAGTTGATGCATGTTGTTCAACATTTAGTATGGAACAACCTAGGAACAGAAGTAGCTTATCGAGATGAAGCAGGAAATATAGAATATGACAAATATTATTTGGATGACATCGAATATAATCCATTAATTTATTCTACATTTAAGGATTTGAAAGCACAAGAAGATATAATTCATCAACACCTTGGAAGAAAATTATCTACACAAGATCGCAAAGATTTATTTTTATCTACGGTGCATCCCAAAGCTCCTGACAAATTCGGCCTGAAACACCCTCTGAGCGGTTTCTATGACACATTGTACCAGAAGTCGCCTCTACAATGGAAAAAGGCCGTAAAGCAGCTTTACGGCCTTTATATGAAGGATTAAGATTATTTTACAATCTTAATCCCATCAACATCATCCCAAGGGTTGAAACGTGCGACAATTTTTCCTCTAGAATTTGTGAAGATTGAAACTTCTGGATGATCTTGGTAACGTCTATCATACACATTAATATTATAATGAATTAGATTTGACGGAACTTTTACATTCAACAATTCTAGAATTTGTTCTTTATGTGACATGACCATTCTCCATATTCCTTATGAATAATTAAGTAGGGAAAACTTTGCCGAATTCGTCGAGAATATAACAATCTTTTGAATTGCGGAATTTTACTTCTTCTTGATGAATTTTTAGTAGATTGCTTAGAGCACCATTGAAACTAGCATTCTTATCAGGATTAAATGTGTATCCGGTTCCCTGACTAAAAAATGTATAACGTTTTGCTTTCTGTAACTTATGACTCATGTCATTTCCTTTTATAACAAATATCCCATTTGAATAATAAACAATATTCTAGTAGGGAATAGAACACTAGAATAATGTGTGTTGGGGTATATTCTATCTCAGATAAGGGAAAATGTCAAGCTATCAATTTTGTTTTGTATACAATCTATCAATAATTCCGAATCTTTTCCATTGAATGAAAGAGTAATATGTGTAATTAAGGATTCTAGTCTTTTGATTGTATCATTCTTTGTTTCTTTATTAAAAAGTAAATTAAGATCAATGATAGTTAATTCTTTTGCAATGCCATATGCAATTTTTTTGTTTGAATTTTTCAAAGAAAGAATAAATGGCATATAAGGCAAACTATGCATTATTCAGAATCTTTTAATTCTTTTTTATATTTTTCTTTACGTTTATAATCATTTTTCTTATCACGCATTACCACAGATTTATTAAATTTTCTAGCATGTTTGGCAACAAGGTTATTAATTTTAGGTTTCGTATCTTTATCTTCTGATTCTGTAAATTCAATATCTTCCAATTGTTCTCCAACAATACGTTTTTGAGCACGATAACGATGATTAGCTCCATCTCTCCAATCTACAGGGTTATCAGAAGCTTTGTCTGGAATTCGTGTAATAGGGGTATTGTTTTCTATTGCATCCCATATGTCTTGTCCATCTAATTTCTTTAAAAAAGAAACAGTAGATTGTAAAGACTGTTCCTTGGTTTTTCCGTAATATCGTGTTACAACATTTCTAGATTTCTTGTCTCTAATGTATGTAATAAATAAATCTTTATCTGGTAACTTGGATGTTTGATATTCCAAGTCTTTTCCAAATAATTTTCCTAAGCTTTTCCATGTATTGAATATATTAAGTTTCATCATAAATCCGTTGGTTTAGAACTATTTATAATTAGGAAATCTCAACAATCGTCAATGACTCTTTTGGAACGCAGATAAGAGGATTATCAGGAAACAATTTATTCCATTCGTCTTTAATTTCATGTAGTTGTTCTTCTGAAACTTTACTGGTTTCAATGATGAATCTATGATTTTTGTTTAATTTGATTATTTCCATTTTTGTTCTCCATAAAAAAAGAATCCACCCGAAGGTGGATAAGGATGGTGGACTTTATTTTTGCTATCAGCCATAGCCCAACGGAAAGTGCCACTTAAACAAAAGTACCATTTAAGTGTCTCTGATAACCCAATATAAGATCTTTTTGGTATTATTTCTTATATTGCTGAATATACGAATAAAATTGAAGATAAAACCCGTACATTCTTACATTTTCATTTTAAAGTTGATCAATGTTATTACGGATATATTCCGCTACTTGTTTATAACTTGATCCACCAATGGTTTCGTATTTTACCACAGTACCACCATGATGCGTAAGTCGTCCAGAAGAAATTTCTCGACCTACTTTCTTGATGAACTGGTCACGTTTCGAACATTGTGCCTTAGCGACTCGTACTGCTTGAATACTATCATCATACACATAAGCCACTGTAGCACGACGATCTTTAGAACTGTTTACATAGATGAACTTGATTGGTACAGAGGTAATAATTGTCATGTTATATTTCCTATTTCGTTGTTTGTGGTATATAGTTTAAAAGGTTTTGGAACGTTTGTCAACCATTCTATTGATAGAATGGTTGTTAATTGGTGCGCAAGGTAGGCCACGATCCTACATTGATGTTATCTCCTCCAATTACGGTTACTACAGCTTAGAAGGCTGGACCGGTACATGCGCATTATTTTCATGTTAAATATGTATCTGTTTCACAATTTCTATTTACAATAATGTATTTTTTGTTAGAGTTCTGACATTGAATCCAATCCCATGAGTTATAAAATTCATTAACATTGTATTCCCCATTATTCACATCGACGAACATTTTACTACCCATACAATGAATATCACCTTTATTCTCTTTCAAGATTCGGACCAATTCTCCGCATGTAAGGCGATCAATGATTTGGTAAGTTTCCTTGATAACCAGCGTGTTCATCAACAGTTTCCTTTGCAATTTTTACGTCATCTAAATCTGTTACGGTATATTCGTATTCATCATTACCAGAATAATTCGCATGAACTTCAATTATCTGTTCTAGAATATTACCAATAGTATACTCGGTATCATCACATTTTGCAATAGTGATGTTAGCCGAGAATCCGGGTCCACCAATAAAATAGTGCCGATTAGTCATCATATTCCTACTCGCCAAATACTAGCTCACAATATTCTTCGAAGGAAAAATCATTGTAGAGTTCTTCAAAAGCACCAAGATTAACTGTTTGGTTATTTACGTCAACTGTAATAATACGATCATCACCATCCCAAGGTGTCTGAGTAATGCCGTATCCTGTAGTACTGCCAATATCATCTTTAATCATTTCCTGAAAAATGATACGGGTAAGGTATTGAAAATCGTTCCAACGCTCTCTATGATTTAGAGCATCTTGAAGAATTCTGGGAAGGCTACTTCCATCCCAATGTGAATATAAACATACTTGTTCGTTTTCATATTTTACAAGAATATTAGCGCGATCACCCATGATTGTTTTCCATTAATTAATTGATTTAAATGTAAAGGGATAAATTTCTACAGAATGAATTGACTCAAAATACCCAACCCAAGGGCAATATGAAATTATAGTATTACTACCAATACCGTTAGGAATTGCCACATGATGTGTTGTAGATTGTTCAAGCAATTTAACAGCTTCTTCTGCATCTGTCAATGCCTCGTACACCATAATATGTTCGATTGATCCAGCTTCATCACGACCAAATGAACCGCCGGTATTATAAATCACGGATACCAAATACAGCGTTTGTCCATCATTAGGATGTTCATTAAAATGTCCAAGAACATCAGGATACCTACTATTCTGAGTACACGATTCAAATTTCCATGTGGTGAATGTATCGTCACGATCCCATCTATCATCGTAGTCTGCTGGCCGAGTAACTTCAATGGATGAATGCATTGTAACAATAAAACCAATTGTATTGCTCATCGAATTATCCTCTAAAGTAGTAGCATAGTTTAACGATATGTTTTAGACTCGTCAACCAGTTGTTGAAACAGGTTAAGCTTATGTTCAGGAAGATTATAATTAGATAAATCAATATTTCCTGTTAGGATTAATTGAATTATATCATCTTTATCACGATAAGATGCTCTACCTAGTTTAGCAGCTACTAATCCACTTATTTCTTTGAAAATTGGAGCAGATGATCAGCGTTCAACTGACATCGCCGGTTGGACCCGGAGTTCTGATTAAACTACATCTGCATAATTTTGGAGCGAACGCCGATCCTTGCAATCGGACCCTATGATTGGAAGTCATAAGTTCTACTACTTAAACTACATTCGCATAATTTATAACGTATGCGTTAAGACTTTACAAGCTAAACTTCGTATTATCCGAACATGATACTAAAATTTGTTTTTTATTTGTTACTACTATTTCTTTAAAACCTTGATGATTTTGACATACATATTGAAGGTTGTCAAGCTGTGTTTTATTATTTAGAACAATATTCATTACGGAAATCATTATTGTAAATTCAATAATAAGAAACAGAATGATCAATGATACTGCAACATTCATTACGGAAATTTTCATTATGTTTATTCCTTAATTGTAAATTTTGCACCATTCTTACATGTTACTTCAGGCGTTCCAATTATTGGAATTCGGATACTATCAATGCCTTCATTATTAATGCACAATTCATTGAATTTATCAATTACATCATGTTTAATGTATGTATTTGCTACCACAATTACAAGTAGGAAGCCTGTAATGAACATTAACAATGCTAAAAACCAATCTGTATTACTCATTTTTATTCCTTTATAGGTTTAGCCACTTTCCAAGAATAATTCCATTTATAATTTGGGTAAAAGTACATTCCGTGTTTAACGATTATAGGCCACCATGCATCACTTGTCAATGGTGCATGACGTGTCAGGTACCCGTATCCACAACATTCCAGCCATGAATATTCTGTTTTAATATATGCTTTCCCACATTTAGCACAATACATTGAGTTCATCTAATATTTTAGTTTATTGATAGCTAGTTTATAGATTTCTTCGAGCTTTGTCACGTCTGAACGTTTGCGAACATACACATTAACTTTTCCAGTTTTGTATCTGACAAATGTATGTTCTATATTAAGCAATTTTAATGTTTCCGAATACATATTAACAATATCTGGTGACATATTAGTAAACATAAACATTTTATATGAACGCTCTTTGCCTCCAACTACTTGCGTATGATAATATTCACAACCATCGCTGTCAATAAGTCCAATTAGGAAACATTCAGGTTCTTCTTTTACAATATCCCATTGCCAATCATGAAGGGAAACATCTCTAGTGTGTTTATTCGCTTCGCCATGTTGAGCAAATAATATAGGATGGTGCTTATTGTACACTTTTATTTCTGTACAATCTGCATATTTCTGTTTCCATGAATTAACTTTATTATTAGGAAATATTTTTTGTAATGAATCAATCTCACGTTGTATGATTTCAGGATAATCATTATCTGTGAAAATACGTAACGCATATGATCTAGGGTGTGTACTAATACACCCGTCTCCAAGATAAGCCCCTAAAATATAGGCATAATGATGCTTATTTTGTTTAATGTTGTCTTGTAAATGTTCTACAGAAGAAACATGGGAACTAATTTTAAAATTCTGTTTAATCCAGTATCTTACAGTAGATGAGTCAACATTTAACTCTCTAGCAATTTTACGTTGTGACCATCCTTCATTCAATTTATCTTTAGTATATTCTATTTTTTCTTGTTTATTCATTTAATTTATGTTTAAAATTGGTCCGATGTATGTGATTCGAACACATAAGCCTAATCGGCGGCAGGTTTTAAGCCTGCTGGGTATACCAGTTCCCCCAACATCGGATATATCTATTATACCAATTTTACATTAACACTATCTTAACAAGATTTAATCATTCAATTCGATATCCCACCAATCTTTTTTGGCAAGGATTTTCAATCCCATGATGCCGTTGATTGTAGCAGGGTGTTCATAACTTTCGCTGAACGTGAAAGGACGATCATTGATTCTGCTCATAAATTCAGCAGCTTTACCGCCTTTGAATCCTCCTACAGGTTCACGACTGCCATAGCTAGGCCATGCATTTTCACGCTTTGACGTGCCGACCAATTCACCCTTACCATCTTTAATGATAAGAACACTATCTTGATCAAATTCTTTTCCAAGTTCAATAAGATCATGTTCCAGTGTTTCATTTTGTTGAGGCTGACGTGGAGAGACAAAAAAAGAATGCTCACTTACTTCACGAGCGTCATCGGATTCATAATTTTCAATATAACTTCCACGAATCGCAGTGACACTATACCCTTTTGCCATCAACTTTGCAACTAGACTTTTATTACGTTGTTGATTTTCACGTTTAGTGTATTCACCACGATAGGCGGTAATCGTACCAGTAATGTTTTCTTGCATTTTTGCATGTACACGAGACAAGCTAGATTCTGCAATATTTTCCAATTTCATTTTATTAATCCTGTATGATTAGTTATTTATTACATAATTCTGATACAATTATTGTTGTTCAGTCATTACAGAAAGAATAATACCACTAATCCTATGAACATCAATATAATGCCTGTAATTGTCATAACAGCAGTTATTAATCGTTCAGTTCCAAATTTGTTAAATAATTTAGGATCAATGGATTCCCACACTTCTTCCTCATTCGTTTCTACATTATAAGTTTCAATTTGTTTTTGCATATTTTTCTTTACATTCATTAATAAAATCTACCATATCTTGAGCATCTTCATCCCAATCCAAATCTTCACTAGCAATTTTAATAGCTTGATCATAGGTCAGCGGATCATCCAAATAACGGTATCCAATCATTTTGATAATTCCAGACAATTCTACTTTTTCGTTGTCAGTCAATGTTCTACTAGTACAATTGTCGTCACAAAATTCTTCACCGTTTAATAGATCAAAAGGATCATAATAAAAAAATGATGAATCTGTTTCCCTCTGAAAACTGTCGCAGACAGTACAAGAGCCAAACATTCCATGAACAAAAAATCGTTCGTCATTGTATTCTACGAAAGCCCACCAGTCCCCCTGATACGAACCAAATCTTTTAGATTCGTAAACCGTGGCTCCACAGTATTGTAATGTGCGGATATAATTATTCATTGTCTTTCTTCGATTCTTGAACAGCATTAAATTTATCATCAAAACGTTCTTGACGTTCTTGTTCATTTAGTGAAGGCTTCTTTAGCCTATCTTGAATGTCAAGCTCTTGTGTAACAAATTCAGAATTGTTTAGTCTCTTTACAGTTCCCTTGGGAGCATAGCTAGGAGTAGCAGCATTCATGACGTAGAGAATGATACCAAAGATTGCTGATGCTGTCAAGGCACGTTTATATTTCTTTTTAGAAGTAAAGTAGCCTACAATGAACAGTCCTCCTAGAAAGACTGCTCCAATTGTTAAATTTAATCCTAAGATCATATTATTTCTTTCCTTTTTGTAGCATATTCAGAAGAATGCCATTACTAGAATCTGATCCATTAATGACGACAGTTTCTGGTAGTGTACCATTCCAACGTTCAAGCATCATGCGTTCATTTTCAAGACGACGTAGAGCCAACACCTTTTCATCTACTACTTCACGTTGGATACGTTGAGCCTGAGCTTCAATTTCAGCTTTTTCAAGTTCAATTTGACGCTTTAGGCGAGTTTCTTGTAGTTCACGTTCAAGAGTAACTTTTGAAATATTCAATTGTGCTTCTTCTTGTTGGATACGTTCACGACGTTCAGCAGCATTTTCTTGAGCGGCTGTAATAATGTCAGGATACTTTACATTAGTAATGCCGACATATCGAACAGTGAATGGGGTACGTTCCTTAATCTTATCTTGGAGAATTACACGAAGATCGGCATTTACTTTATCCAAAGATGAAGCAATTTCAGCAATTGAATATTTGCTAATGTATTCTCGGGTTTCTGTGAGAACAATTTGTTTAGCGTATGTATTGTAAATCGTTTCCCATCGAATTGTCGAAACGTCTCCCGTAGATTCAGAAGGTTGAAGTGTACCAAATAGAGATTCTGTCAATTGTGGGTTAAGGCTAAGAGTAGATTGAATCCCTAGTCCAAGATTTAGCTTATCTTCTGGAATGAAAATATCCAAAGATTCCTGAACAGTCTTGTCGGATGTATCGAGAAGAATCAATCTGTCACAATACATGACGCATGGAGAGAGACGAAATTTAGAAGGAGGAACAAGATTTTCTTGGTAGCCATCCTTTGTCATGATCTTGCCTACATGTGCTGGAGGCACTTCTACACGAGTTCCACAGCCCGTGAGAATCATAACGAATAGAATAGCTGTAATAATTTTCAGTAAGTTTGTCATATTAGTTTCCTTTTTACCAGTATAGTTTAGTGGCGGGTATTTGTCAAATGGAGTTTAATTAAATGATGTATTATTCTTGATCCAAGAAAATACGCACGCTCTTTTGTAATATTACTCTTAAATTCTTCTACATCAATTGGTTTGTATTTTTTGCAAGCTTTAGAAGGAGTTATGATAATCTTCTTCATCTGCGGCTTCTTGTTTATCCATGAAATCTTTAATTTCATAAAAGCTGTATGGTCGATAAGGGCAGTATCCCAATATATAAGGAGAATCTGTCCCTACATCTACAGACTTCCCAAATGGAACCATACTACCATGCGAATGACCGTGTAGAAGCCATGAATTCCTATGACTTTTATTCCATACCCTACATCCATAATGGAATAGACAAATAAATTGATTTCCTACATAAATTTCTTTATAGTCTCGGAGTTCTTCCAATAGATTTTCATCAAAAATTTGTTTACGATTCTTTTGCAGAATCTGGTCATGGTTTCCAAGAATAAAATATTTTTTACCATTCAATCGTCGTAGAACATCTAACGTAGGTTCTATCTTTCCAAAAGAAAAATCGCCCAGATGAAAATATACATCATCAGGCTTCACAACAGCATTATGGTTAGCGATTAAAGCTTCATTCATTTCTTCTGTAGAAGAAAATGGTCTACCACTATACTTACAGATATTCTTATGAAAGAAATGTAAATCTGATCCAAACCATGTTTTTTGTGGATTAAAGTTCATCCTAATTCCTTATGTTTATTATGAAGAAATTGTACCATAAGGAATTAGGATAGTCAAATTATTGTTTGATTCGGTAACAAACAATAAATTCATCAATGTAATGTTTACCATCCCATTGAATAACAAACAGTTCCCAATTTAGATCATTGGGGTTGTACCCATCCGCATTCACTCCTTCTTGACGAGGAAAAGGATCATCAGGATTTTTATCTCGCCAGCCTATGAACAATCGTCCAATCTTGAAATTGATTTTGTCAAGTAGTTTAAGCATTAAATCGATTCCGAATAGTCATAGTTAATCCTTATTGTGTAGAGAAATGTTGAATCGTGTTTCGAATAGCTTCATGTTCGGATACTTTAGTAATCTTATAGTATTCGCCATCAATATTGATATATTCCGCATTATTAACGAGCTGAGTGCATGAAGTATTGTCATATACATCGGCACTAACATTGTTCCAAGTATTACCGTATACCTCAGCATCGCCAGATACCTGAGCATCGCCAGATACCCAAGCATTATCAAATACCCTAGCATTATCAGATACCCAAGCATTTCCATATACCCGAGCATCGCCAGATACCTGAGCATTACCAAATACCCGAGCATCGCCAGATACCTGAGCATTACCAAATACCTGAGCATTGCCGTATACCCAAGCATTACCAAATACCTGAGCATTACCAAATACCTGAGCTTTATCAAATACTTCGGCATAACCAGATA